>Ga0209272_10001357_pt1 | contig 15611 bp, 17 predicted proteins | sample tdDd002_FD_187125 | JGI IMG/M metagenome (GOLD analysis project Ga0209272, IMG submission 187125) | Marine sediment microbial communities from the Atlantic coast under amendment with organic carbon and nitrate - tdDd00.2 (SPAdes)... | ecosystem: Environmental > Aquatic > Marine > Coastal >... | reverse complement strand
GATTCATAACCAAAATCTAAGTAATAGTATTACTGTGCCCTTCTTTATCACTCTTCTTTTTATCTTCTACAATAAACCTATCGACTATTTCGCGTGCTATTGCACTTATCACTACAAGACCAATTAAGATTCTCCTCTTTGTAATTGGTTCGAAATCTAAGAAAATTACAGTAACTACATAAATGATTATCATACATACCCGAATGACTCTAATTGCCGATTTTTTACTCTTCATGTCTAATTCTCTCCTGTAATTATTCTTTCAAATTAATTTCCATAATTGTTAATCTTGTATTGTCATTCACCTGTTTCATATTTCTCTAATTCTTCTGTAAACTCATCGATTTCTCCTTTAAAAATACATTTTCCTAAAGATCAATCTTTGCTTATTTATATTTTTTATTCATTTACAACATGTTCTAGATCATCAATCTCACAAGCTCCAAACTTTTCAAAATTCTTTTGACCCAGTCTCAAGGAAACACCATTGGCTCCGCCTTCACAGTCAGGATCATCATACTGTACACCATCGTCTTCCCAAAAGCAAACGCCACAAATGTCATAACTGCCTGGTGGCTCTTCTTTGAGCGTTCTATACCCACAGCAGGTACACACATATAAATTGGTCATTTTCCACTCCTATAATTCATGTTTTACAACATTGTTTTAATTATCTAAGTATAACTATCACGTTATATTCTACTATATACAAAGCATAAAAAAATACCTCTTTGATTATTTCAAAAAGGTATTTAGAGAAACTGTTCTATAGTTGACGATTACTCGAATATTCCCACATATTGATGACCAGAACATTCAGTCCAACAATTGATACATACTGAATAATCTCATGATTGTCTTCAAATTTACAAGCCACATGCTTTCGGTACTTTGACTTTACATGCTTCTCAAAGAATGACACCTTTGGATAAAGCTCTATAACTTTGCCTCGTCTCACGCGCATGGATCTTTTGATACCTTTTGGATTCACAATTTTTATGAGTAAAAGAACAACAACTGTTGCAGTCCAGAAAAGTGCGTAAATTCCCAGATCAATTCTGCTTGCACTGATTGCGTAAAGGCCAAATTCAATGGCTAAAAATACAATGACAATCATCCATTTTTTAAGAAAATTCATAGCGTCCTCCTAAAATGACTTCATTCAATGCTGTTAATAGATCTATGTAATAGCTCTCCATTGTTATAACAACTTGCTCTACTAATCATTCTAACACCACACACTCCCATTTAAAAGCCAATATGGTATAATTTGTTACACATTTTCGTCATATTTCACTACTATTGATGCCTCATGATTTCGTATAATTTCTTATCTATTCTTTTAACATCTTCCTCATTTTTTGCTGATACATAAATTTTATATTTTGCGTCCGCATCATCTACAAATAGAATCATATTTTCTAAATCTTTGAATAGAAAACCCGACATTGTAATATGACTATCACCACTTGAATCAATAAAGTGATTATCAATTGAATATGGTCTGTCTGAAAACTTCATAGAAATATCGTTAAATTGATCATTTTCCAAACTCCAAAACTCATTATTAAAGTTTAGCACCACTTTAACATTATTATCTTTAATAACATTCCTATTGATTGTAATTTCGCATTCTAGTTTATTGGTCGTCATGGTTACAGAACCATCTTCAGATTCTGTCTTTACAACATAATCAAACGATTCAACTTCTTTTATAGGAATGAGAAAATAAACGGAACAGCAAACTAATACTATTATTAAGAAAGTTGTAATTAACTTTTTCATATAAACTCCTATTCATAATAAAAAGCGCAACCACACATTTGTGATTGCACTTAAACATCCATTACTCATTAAACTATCAATTGCCAATATCCAACGTCGACCCATTTGTTAAATTTTCGGCCCACTTCTTTAAACTGACCTATATCCTTAAAACCAAACTTTTCATGTAGGGCAACACTGCCTGCATTGGGTAGAGCAACGCCTGCTATTAAACAGTGAACACCAATCTCTTCAATTCGGTCTAGAAGCTCACGCATAAGTATTGAACCGATCCCATGTCCTTGTGAACCCGGACGAACATAAACTGACACTTCAACTGAGTGTTTATAAGCACTCCTGGTCTTCCACGGAGAAGCATATGCATAACCTTGTATTCGGCCGTCTTGTTCGTAAACGACCCAAGGATGTGTTTGAACTAATGCTCTTATTCTGTCTCCCATTTCATCACCACTAACAAGTTCTGTTTCAAATGTAACAATAGATGTTTCAACATAATGGTTGTATATTTCAACGATCTCTTTAGAATCTTTAGGGCTAGCAGCACGAATCATAGGTTATCCTCCTAAAAGCACTTTAGTTCATTCGATTGTTAAAATTAGATTTTTATATTTTCAAGATTGACCATTTTATACCCATCAAAAGTGGCTTTAAAAATATCAGGCATTTGAATTCGTCTCCAAAAATTAAAATCTATTTCTGGATTAAAGTGATTAAGTTGAACGGCTAAAAATGTGCCATGTGTTCCCACGAGCACGTTCTTTCCATCGTAATTATCAATAAGGGATTCAATAACAGCAGTACCCCTATGCTGTACTTCTCGAAGAGATTCGCCACCCTCTAGATGGAAGTCAAAATCCTTCCACTGCTTGTCTGTGAACGTCTGAAAATCATCTATAAAGGTATGTGCAACCTTACGTTCTCGTAAATCGTCAAAGCACTGAATCTCCATTTTTTTTAATTTCGAAATGCCCCCGATCGTATCAAGAACTCTAACGTATGGACTTGAAACAATGGCATCTAAATGTATGTTTTCGAAAGCTCTCGTTACTTTTGGAACACTTTTCACACCTTCCTCTGACAAAGGGCGTGAGTAATCATCATGTGTATATAGCACTTTTGCGTGTCTTACGAAATATAGATTAGTCATAGTGCTCTCCTTTAAGGTTTATATTGACTGACATAATTTACTAATATCATTATAATACAAACACCTCGACTTATCTATGGTACTCAGTACATTCGGTACAGATTCAACCATAATTCAGTAGAACTTCAATATCTAATAAGAAGGTATTCCACTATGATACTGGGTATATTATTACTGTTTACTTGTACATAAAGGAGGGCTTATGGATTATAACAAGGCTATTGAAATTGCACGGGGTATATATTGGGTCGGGTACAATGATGAGAAACATGGATTACATTCAAATCCATACTTAATACATGACGGTGACGAAGCGGTTCTTATTGATGGAGGCAGCCGGCCTGACTTCAGTACGGTGATGATGAAAATTCTTCAAACCGGTCTTCATCCAGACAAAATCGTTCGACTTATCTATCAACACTATGACCCTGATCTTGTGGGCAGTGTTTCAAATTTAGAAAGTGTTATTAACAATCAAGAGCTCGAGATTATTTCACAAAAACAAAATAATATTTTTATACAGCATTACTCAAATGTCTCTACACTGAGATGTGTCAATAAACTCGGAAAATCTTGGGGATTTAGAACTGGACGTAAACTTCAGTTTCTCAATACACCTTATGCGCACTCCCCGGGTAGTTTTATCACTTACGATATTGATACAAAAACACTGTTCACCTCTGATATTTTCGGAGCTTATGGTGAACATTGGGAGTTATTTATGGATGTTAACGAACGCTGCAGAACCTGCACAACATACTCCGACTGCCCTCTTGGTAAAAATGGTTGTTTTATGCCTGGATTAATAAAATTCCACCAGATTATTATGACCTCTCGCAATGCTCTCAAATTTGCTCTCGACCAGATTAGGGAACTCGATGTTGAGCTTATTGCGCCGCAGCACGGCAGTTTAATTATGGGCAAGGACAATATCGAAATTGTACTCGAAAAACTTTATGAAGTCAGAGATATTGGTGTGGATGGTATACACATAAATGGAGCTGAACATGTATGGTAATCGATATTCAAACTCTTATAGAGACTCTTAAACTTGAAGGTTCAGAAAAAACATCAGAACTGTCGCATATGGTGCTTGAGTCTATTGCGGCAAATAAAGACAATATCATAATGACCGAGCTTATGGTTGAAATGCTGCAGAGAAATGCGCTACTCAACAGGCAGCTTGAGATGAAAATCCGAGAGGTTGAACGCCTTTCTGTAACAGATCAGCTTACAGGCCTATTCAACCGAAGACGTTTTCTTGATGTGTTTGTTGCAGAAATGGATAGGATGGTACGCTATAATAATGCGTTCTCATTGATTATGTTTGATATTGATCATTTCAAACAAGTTAACGATACTTACGGCCATGATGTCGGTGATTTTGTTCTGCAGGAATTATCCAGGGAAGTTGGAAATCGGCTCCGCTCATCTGACACATTCGCACGCTGGGGCGGTGAAGAGTTTATGATACTTGCCCCTGAAACAGGTGAGTCTAAAGCCTTAGAGCTGGCTGAAATACTTCGAAAGTTTGTCGAAAGCCACGACTTCTCACCAGTTCCCCTACTCACTTGCAGCTTTGGAATTGTTGTGAGCTCAGACGAAAATCTGAAAACAATTCAAGAATTAACGAAAGCTGTTGATGAAGCTTTATACGAAGCTAAACATACTGGCCGAAATAGAGTCGTATCTTTTAGCGATTTGAGAGATGAACTAAAAGAAGAGGTAAAAGTAACTACATCTGAAGAATACGATTCTTAAATAGAAAATTCCCTTACAAAGAGATGATGCTTTGTAAGGGAATTTTCATAGCCGGTTATTTATCAATTACCGCTCTTCACGGAAATAAGAAACACTCAAGGCACCAGGAGCCTGGTCGCGCTTCTTGAAAACAGAATTCATAATTAGAACCAGTATTGTAACCAAGTACGGTGTCATATCTATTAAGTACTGTGATATTGCAATATCCATTGACTGTATTCTGAAGCCAATAATATCTAGACCACCGAATAAGAACGCACCAAGAATAGCTTTATACGGACTCCACATTGCAAATATTACAAGAGCAACCGCGATCCAACCACGACCTGCTGTAACATTTTCCTGCCATGCCGGAACATACACAAGTGATAAATAAGCACCGCCAAGTGCTGAAATTGCACTTCCAATCATAATGTGTACATATTTGTACGTGCTCACTTGAATACCTGAAGCATCTGCTGCATACGGGTTCTCTCCCACTGTACGAAGATTTAGACCGTATCTTGAATAGCTTAAGTATAATCCCATTCCAATAGCGAGTAAGTATCCGAAGTATACGAATACATTCTGATTAAAGAAAACGTCGCCAAGAACAGGAATCGAACCTAGAAGCGGCACTCTAAAGTTTACAAATACAGCTTTCATGCTTTCCGGAAGAACAAGACCCATTAAGTATTTGCCTGCAAAACCTGACACGCCTGTACCGAAAATTGTAAGCGACAAACCTGTAACGACTTGGTTTGCACGAAGTGTAACTGTTAAGAAAGCATATAAGCAACCTGCTGCTGCACCTGCTATTGCTGCAAATAGAATTGCAAGGATTACACTTTGCGTCGCCATGCCTGCAGCAAATCCTGCAACGGCGCCAATGAGCATAAGTCCCTCAACACCAAGATTCAGGTTTCCTGATTTTTCTGTTAGAATCTCACCGAGTGTGGCAAACAGCAGCGGTGTACCCGCCTGAACAGCTGCACTAAAAAACAATAAACTACTCATAAGCTGCCCCCTTCACCTTTTCTTTGGTTTTAGATTCTTTTATTGAGTGAAGCGTATATTTTACGAAGAACTCACTACCTAGTGCAAAGAACAAGATAATACCTTGTAGTATTTCAGCAGCACTCTGAGGTATTTGGAATGCAGTCTGAATATACGAAGCGCCTTGCACAAGAACTGCAAACAGCAGACCAATAACTGGTACAAATTGAATTTGCATTTGAGAAAGCCATGCTACGATGATTGCTGTATAACCCATGCCGCCAGCTAGTCCAGATGTTAAAGTTCCTGCAACGCCTGATGCTTGGATCATGCCGACAAGTCCACAAATTGCGCCCGACATGAATAGTGAAAGAAGAACAACTCTATTCACGTTCATACCTGCATATCTAGCCGTGTTTTGACTCTCACCTATAACTGAAATTTCATAGCCGAGTTTCGTCTTGTTTAGTAATACATAAAAGAGTACTGTAAGTGCAATTAGAATTACCCATCCAATATGTACACCGAATAATTCAGGAATAATAGCGCCATCAACAAAGTTTGGAATCTTTGGGAATCCCATAGCGCCAGGATCTTTCCACGGTCCATACTGAAGGTATATAACAAACTTAATTGCAATATAATTCATCATAAGTGTGAATAAAGTTTCGTTAGTTTCATACTTCACTTTAAATATTGCAGGAATAAACGCCCACAGTCCGCCGACCAATAGACCAGCCACACCCATGAGTGTGAGGAGTACCGGTTTAGGCAGTTCAGGCATATTCAGTGCAACGAAAGAAGCTGCCATCGCGCCCATGAGTATTTGTCCCTCGGCACCGATATTCCAGAACTTCATTTTAAAAGCGATCATAATTCCAAGTGCAGCCAAACTCAGTGGAATCATAAGTTCAATTGTTTGTCTAAATCTATAGAATGATCCAAAGCAGCCTGCAATCATGGCTCCATATACTTTAAATGGATTCAGACCCATTGCAAGCAAGAAGAAGCTCATTAAAACAAGTGCAGACAGTATGCCGGAAATTCGTATAAAAGCGGACTTTCGCTTTGATATGCTTTGACGTTTTGCAATTCTAAGCATTGGAATGCCCTCCTTCTAATGAACGGCCAGCCATAAGGTATCCTAGATCTTCTTTGGAAACTTCATCAGCTTTGACTATCCCTGTTATTTTACCTTCACACAGAACCATAATTCTGTCAGAAATCTCAAGTAAGACATCAAGGTCTTCTCCGATAAACATAATGCCGTTATTTTGAAGCTTTTGCTCATTTAATAGATCGTATACCTTATGAGCTGAGCCTACATCGAGCCCTCTCGCAGGATACGCTGTAATAATCAGCTCTGGCTGCATTTCTATTTCGCGACCAAGTAGCACCTTCTGAATATTACCACCAGATAATTGTCTTACAGGTGTATAAATGTCAGGCGTGTCTATGTTTAGTTTATCAACCAGAAGATCAGCATGTGCCTTAGCTGCTTCACGGTCAACGAAAAGTCCTTTTTTGTCTCGGTATGACTTAAGAAGTACATTTTCAACAAGGTCCATACCTGCGACAAGTCCCATTCCAAGTCTGTCTTCCGGAACAAAACTCATGCTAATGCCAAGCTCCAATATTTCTCTTGGTGAACGACCTGTAATATCTGAATTATTGAATTTGATTTGACCGTCTTTAATCGTTTCAAGTCCCGCGATAGATTCACAAAGTTCCTTTTGACCACTACCCGCAACACCTGCAACGCCAAGGATCTCTCCTCCACTTAGGTCGAAGCTAATACCACCTAATACTGGGCGTCCGTCGCTGTTTAGTATTCTAAGGTTCTCAACATTGAGGAGTGTGTTTCTACAATCTGTAGCAGGACATTCTATTGTAAGCTCAACAGCTTTTCCAACCATTTCATTGGTCAGCTCTCTTGGGCTCAAATTTTCATTAATCAGTGTTTTAATTTTGACGCCTTTTCTCATGACTGTTATACGATCACTAATAGCAATAACCTCGTCCAGCTTATGCGTAATAATAATCATAGCGTGACCATCAGACTTTAACTTTCTTAAAATCTCAAATAAATTATCTGTTTCTTGTGGTGTTAAGACGGCTGTTGGCTCGTCTAGTATAAGTACCTTTGCACCACGATACAGCACCTTTAGAATTTCAACGCGCTGTTTTTCAGCAACCGATAATGTATCAATCCTGGCATTTGGATTGATTTTAAGTCCGTACCGCTCAGATAAGTCTTCGATCTCCTTAGAAAGCTTCTTCTGATTCATAAAAAACTTTCCAGAAACACCGGCAATCATATTTTCTAGTACTGTGTGACATTCTACCAGCTTAAAGTGCTGGTGAATCATACCAATGCCCATTTTTATAGAATGACGAGGAGAAGGGATTGTCACCCGTTCTCCTCGTAAATAGATTTCACCTATTTCTGGTTGATAAACACCTGCAAGTACATTCATTAGAGAACTCTTTCCTGCGCCGTTCTCTCCTAAAATTGCGTGTATTTCTCCAGCTTCCAGATCAAAATTAACATGGTCATTGGCTGTAACTGTTCCGAATCGTTTTGTGATATTTTTCAGCTCAATAACATTCATATTTTTATCTCCGATTAGTTCTCAATTTTACCGTTTACGCCATTAAGGAAGTAGCTCATAGATAGAAGATCTCCATCTGCGAAAGCTTGACCTTCTTCACCAACTAGTGTGCCGTCTTGCTTTGTAAGAACGCCTTCAAATACTTTGAACTCGCCGTTTAATATTTTAGCTTTATACGCTTCAACAACTTCAGCAATTTCTGGCTTTGCATTAGCAGTAAGTGGTGCAATGTCGATCATTCCGTCAGTCATGCCCAACCATACATTTTCTACTGCCCATTCGTCATTCATAACTTTTTCAATTTCTGATTTGTAGTATCCGCCCCAATTCCAGATTGGTGCTGTTAGGTATGCTTTTGGTGCTTTGTCTTCTGAGATTGTGTTGTAACCAATTGCAAATGCGCCACGTTCTTCAGCAGCTTGCTGTGGACCAGCTGTATCTTGGTGTTGTGCTATAATGTCGCAACCATCATCTAAAAGAGCTTTTGCAGCTTCTTTTTCTTTAGCTGGGTCATACCAAGTGTGTGTCCATCTTACATTTACTTCAGCTTCTGGGTTTACTGCTTGAACACCTAGTGTGAATGCGTTAATACCACGCACTACTTCTGGAATTTCAAATGCAGCAACATAACCGATTTCGTTTGACTCTGTTTGTAGACCAGCAACTAAACCTGAAAGGAAACGAGGCTCATACATGCGGCCAAAGTAGTTGTTCATATTATCAGTGCTTTTGAAACCTGAACAGTGAAGGAACTTCACGTCTGGGTATTCTTTAGACATTTTTTCTACGTAGTCCATGTAACCAAAGCTTGTAGCAACAATAACTTCTGCGCCTTGATCAACCATGTCTGCAATTACTTTTTCTACTTCTGGACCTTCTGGAACAGATTCTTTGAAAAGTGTGTTAACGCCAAGTTCGTCTTCTACATATGTACGACCTTCGTTATGTGCGAAAGTCCATCCGCCGTCTCCGATTGGTCCAACGAAGATAAATCCAACCGTCATAGCTTCTTCTGTTTGCTCTACGTCTGTAGCTGCTTGCTCTGTTGCTCCGCCGCCACATGCCGTCAGGATCATGACCATTGCCATTAGCAACATGCCAAGTTTAGTGAGTTTTTTCATTTTAAGCCCTCCAATTTTTCCTGTTTAAGAATGATAATAAAAAAGGCATCTGTTTAATAAAAACAGAAGCCCAAAAGAATACAATGAATCATCATTCTTTCGGTGTAGTCAAGTCATTTAGGGTGACTCGGTAGAGACTTCTGGACCATATTACCAGGGATATACACACGAATGTTATTTTGTCACACGTTGCTTTTCGTTCGCATTTGTGAAGCTAGTGATATGATAACAATACTCTCTTTTAATTGCAACCCTTTTTCATACTCAAAGCACTCGTGTAAACGCTTTCTTTCTCGTATTCTTTCAATCGGAATAGTCTGACTATTGCACACTTGCGAACATGGTTATTCATGAGATGCACAAGTTTATATATTGTTCGTTATCAGAGGCGAACAATAAGCAAGTATCAATGTTATTTTGTTATGCTTTTCACGAACAATTGTATGTATGATTTTGTCAATAGTTATATTCCACAAACGTATCATATATTTTTTCAAAAATATTAAAAAAACACCTATAACACAGTGACATTCTCACAAGCTATAAGTGTTTTCTATCGAATTGTATCAATATGCTGGTCATAATCCGCATTATAGTAATCGACCGTGTTGGTAACGCCTACATCATCAACACACTATAAAACAATTCGAGACGATAAAATGATGAATATTTTGAAAATTACGCCTTTATAATCATGTGTTGACTTGAAATACTTACCATGCTAAAGTAGTCAACGTTAACTGAATATGCATTGCCTCATCGCAAACGGATGAGGTAGAGGCGCGATGTTTATGACTACTCTTTCTGAGGCCGGAAGCCCGTGAAGATTGAGAAAAGGAACCATCGCCGAAGCGTCAGAGTCCAATCCTGATGCTGGGTCTGTACTGAAGAAGTACAGGACTGTCGTAACATAGATCACCCATCTTTGTTACGTTGAGCTATCTCGACCAGGGTAAAGATGAGCAATGTCAAACACGTGTTTGCTATAAACCAGACACCCGACATTTTTGTCGGGTGTTTTTTTGTACTTGTATTCGTATTTGAAGGGAGTATTACATATGGAATTTGGTTGGATATCAATTTTACCACCTCTGCTTGCAATAGCGCTTGCTCTATTAACTCAAGAGGTATTATTATCATTATTCGTTGCGGTATTTGTCGGCGCAAGCATCGCGGCAGGCGGTCCTATTCAAGGATTCATGGACACACTTAATAAATACATGGTCGGAGCTCTTACCGACAGCTGGAATATTTCTATTTTAATCTTCTGTTTATCTATTGGTGGACTTATTGGAATTATTGATAAAAATGGCGGAACTAAAGGCATCGCTTCATTGATCGTCGATAAAGCGAAAAACACCAAGTCAACGCTCCTATCAACATGGTTGCTCGGTGTTCTTATATTCTTTGACGACTATGCCAATTCACTTATTGTTGGTAACACAATGAGAAGCATTACCGACCGTCAAGGTATTTCAAGAGAAAAACTTGCTTACCTTGTTGATTCAACGGCTGCGCCAATATCTTCAATGGCTCTCATTTCAACATGGGTTGGAATGGAACTGGGACTTATTCAATCTGGCCTATCTGACTTAGGTCTTGAAATTGGCGCATACGATGTGTTCCTGAGATCTATTCCTTTTAGATTTTACAGCATTTTAGCACTGCTCTTTGTTCTAGTTATCATCTTTACAGGTAAAGATTTCGGCCCAATGCTCAAAGCTGAACAGAATGCTCAAAAGGCACTGGCATCAAAACAAACAACATCAAAATCAGAGATAGAATCTACTCGTTGGTACAACGCCCTTGTCCCAATTGCACTTGTAGTTATCGTTACACTCATCGGACTCTACTATAATGGTGGCGGATTCGAAGGTAAATCACTTAGAGATGCATTTTCAAACGCAGACGCAAGTGTTGTTTTGTTATGGTCTTCATTCTCAGGGATTATTCTCGCTGGTCTAATGTCTAAACTACAAGGCGTTTTATCCATTCAAGAAATCTCAGAAGCCTTTGTAGAAGGGGTTAAATCCATGGCTGTACCTGCTATGATTCTTGCTCTTGCATGGTCACTAGGCGGCGTAAACAGCGAACTTGGCACTGCAAACTTCATGGTAAATACCATTGGAAAGTCTGTACCTAATTTCATGATCCCACTGATTATGTTCTTAATACCAGCAGCAGTCGCATTCTCGACAGGCACTTCATGGGGAACAAACTCCATTGTAATGCCGATAGCAATTCCTATGGCATACATGGCTGGTGGCGAAGCATTATTGATCCCAACAATTGGCGCCGTACTAACAGGTGCTGTACTTGGAGATCATATTTCACCTATTTCAGACACTACAATCATGTCTTCAATGGCTTCTGGTTGCGATCATATATCACATGTTAAAACACAGATTCCGTATGCACTGACAGTTGGTGGAGTTGCTGTCATCTTTGGCTTCATCCCTGCAGGTTTTGGATTTAATCCGTTTATTTCACTGATTGCAGGCATAGTGACACTTTGGCTTATAGTTAAGAAATTCGGTTCAGTTGCAGGAAAATCTTCGAAAATACCAAACCGAACACCTAATAATAGCTATAGACAGTCTGATTCATTGACTTAACACAACTGACTGGAATAGTTAATCATTATAAAAAATCCCCTCTTATTCACATAGAGGGGATTCACAATTTTATACTCATCTTTGCTATTTATTCATTTTTGCTTTTAGTGCCTCTAATTCATCCATCACATCGTCATCACTCGACTCAAGTGCGTCAAATTTCTTTTCAAGGTCATCACCACTGAGCGTTTTGTTAAGTTCAGCACTGGCTTCAGCCCTAGCTTCCATATCTCCGACTTTATCAGCCATTCTATCAAATGTATCAAATGCACTCATATTATCAATGTCCGACACAGTAGATTGGATTGATTCTTGTGCTTCAGCTCGTTTTGCCCTAGCGACAAGAATACCTTTTTCTCTTTTGGCATCTTCAATCTTATCTCCTAAAGCTTTTAGGCTTTTCCTGAGCGAATCATTTGATCCTTTTTGAGCTTCATATTGTGTTCTATATTTTCCAACCATTTCAGTATGTATTTTTTTACGGCCTAAAGCTTCAAGAGCCAGTTGGTCATCATCTTTTGAAACAGCAAGTTCTGCTTTCTTTGTCCAGTTTTCTACTTGACCTTTTTCAGCCTGCATCGCCATTTGAAGTTTCTTTTCCTCAGCAATCGCGACAGCCACTTCGCTTTTCGCTTTATTAAATTGCTCTTGCATATCCATAATCAATTGATTAATCATCTTCTCAGGATCTTCAGCCTTTGAAATCATATCATTCACGTTAGATTTGAGAATCGTACTGATTCTGTCGAACATTCTCATATTACACCCTCCTCATAATTGCCTAATTTCGATTTGTCAATTCAAATTAGTATAGCATATATTTTTCTCAGCTTCCATAATTCTCCTAGTAATTAATTGTAATTTAATGAAATACATCATTCATGCATTTCCCAAACATAAATCGGCTCAGTTATTCCCACTCGCTTCTGATACCTCACTATAAGTTTCAATAGGCTTTCAGAAATCTCCGACTCAGGACCAAGCAGTTTCACTTTATCAAGTGTGCTCACTTCACGACTTACGATCATCCCAATACGAAGTTCATGCAGCGAAATCGTTTTTTCAGTCTCGCGCTTAATCCCACTCTCAATCCTTATTAATGCGCTTAACAACTCAGGATGATACAATTTACTTCTAAGTTCAAGATTTTCAAAGACAACCAGCTGATTCGTAAATTCATTTGATAATTCAAGATAGCTCAGTACCAGTCTAAGTAAGTTCACGCCAATCTCAGCTTGCGTCCACCCTTTTAGAGTTCTCTGGAAAAACTCCTTTGAATGTGGTTCATACCATTTTTCAAGAATATCAACAACAGGCTCCATTCTAGGTATTTGTTCTATAAGATGAATCCCATATTCCACAGAATCACGATGTTCTAAAGGCGTGATTGCGCTTAGATCACCTTCAACATATGCATCTAGCATATCATCAGACAGTATCACATATCCGATCCTTGAAAGAAGTGCAGCAATTTCATAAACCCATTGATCCTTCAATTCAAGATCTTTAGCCACTCTTCGAACGATTTGTCTCATGAGTGTAGCTTGTTGAAAAACCACAGGCTTTGTCGTGGATAGAATATCGATCAATATATGTACACTGCCCATGAATGTTTTCGACTGGACGTCCTCTAAATCATGGTTAGTTTGAATAAGTTGGAGTTGTGTTTGAACTTTAGCCAATACCTCTTCTTCCTGAAATGGCTTTGTAATATAGTCAACGCCGCCAGTTTTAAATATTTTTACAACACTCTCCGAATCAGAATAATCTGTTATGAAAATTATAGGAATATCCTTTATTCTCATATCTCTTTTAAATGCATAACAAATTTCATACCCGTCCATTCCAGGCATGTTTATTTCTATGATGACCAAATCAGGTTTTTTGAGCACTGCAGATTTCAGCGCAAGTTTTCCACTCAACAGTGTTCGGGTTGTATATCCGTTACGTAAAAGCAAACCGCTTAAGGTTTTCAGGTTTTCAGAAATATCATCAATAATCATTACATCATACATTTTCGTCACCCAACCCTCATCAATGTCTTGAATTGAAAAGAATCACCTATGTTAATTATTCCCTATACTATATATCCCCTATTTTAAATGATTGTAACCACCAATAAACACATTCAAATCACCATCTGCGTATTGACACCTATTGGTATAATGATGTACCATATTGGAAATAAAACACAATTAGGAGGTTGTCATATGAGTGTAGAAAGCGTTAAGGCACATTTTGTCCGCGAGAATTTATCTCTTGAGGTTACCGAATTTAAAGTGAGTACCGCAACAGTTCAGCTTGCCGCGGAGGCTCTAGGAGTTGAACCCGGCAGAATTGCAAAAACAATGGCTCTGCGGTTAAAAGACCGAGATATCCTAGTCCTTGCTAAAGGTGATGTGAAACTGGATAATAAGAAATTCAAATCAGCATTTGGTACGAAGGCTAAATTTGTGAAAACTGAGGATGTTGAAGAAGTTACAGGTCATCCGATAGGTGGCGTATGCCCGTTCGGACTCGTTAAACCACTTGACGTTTATCTTGATCAATCACTTAAAATATATGACGTCGTATACCCAGCAGGAGGAACACCTTCCTCAGCAGTTAAAATTGATCTAGAAACGCTAGAAAAAGTAACACAAGCAGTATGGACTGATGTTTGTGTCAGCTTAGCTTAGATTAGAATATAAACAACAAAAGTATCTAAAAAAAAGCCAGATGATCATAAATCATCTGGCTTTCTGTATGCAATCAAGCAATCCGTTTGAGGAAGGATCTTAACCTGAGATTATCACTGTTTTCAAACATATGCTCCGGTGTGCCTTCATCGACAATCTTACCATCGTCCATAAATATAACTCTATCAGATATTTCTCGAGCAAACGCCATTTCATGTGTGACTATAAGCATGGTTACTTCTTCATTTGCAAGGGTTTTAATAACCGACAGAACCTCTCCAACAAGTTCAGGATCTAGTGCTGACGTGGGTTCATCAAGAAGTATCACTTCTGGTCTAAGCGCCATCGCTCTTGCAATCCCAACACGTTGCTGCTGACCACCAGACATTTGCGAAGGCATACTTTCTTCAAATGCCGATAGACCGACTTGCTCTAGTCTATGCTTGGCAATTTTCGAAGCCTCTTCTTTGGAATAGTCATTATTCACCGTAAGTCCTTCCATTACATTCTCGAGTGCCGTTTTATTTCTAAAGAGATTGTAGTTCTGAAATACCATAGAAGCCATTTTTCGAATGCCTATTTTTTCTTTAGATGATGCACGATGCATGTTTACAGACATATCTGCCAGTTCTAAAGTGCCTTCTTCTGCTTGCTCTAGGAAATTTATCGTCCTAAGCAGTGTCGACTTTCCAGATCCGGAAGGACCAATAATCGTAACGATTTCACCTTTTTTAACATGAAGGTCAATTCCCTTTAAAACCATATTCTGACCAAATGACTTTTTAACATTCGTGAGTTTTAACATTAAATCGCACCACCCTTACTGAATTTCCATTCCAAGTGCTTATTCATACGAGTCACAACGAGGGTTAATACCCAATAAATTATTCCAACAGCTAAGAACGTTTCTAAAAACC
>Ga0209272_10001353_pt1 | contig 15641 bp, 17 predicted proteins | sample tdDd002_FD_187125 | JGI IMG/M metagenome (GOLD analysis project Ga0209272, IMG submission 187125) | Marine sediment microbial communities from the Atlantic coast under amendment with organic carbon and nitrate - tdDd00.2 (SPAdes)... | ecosystem: Environmental > Aquatic > Marine > Coastal >... | reverse complement strand
TAGATCTGTACCCGGAATATAGTTATGACAGTGTATATTTTGGTGGAGGGACACCGTCTCTTCTGAAACCAGAGGATATAAAAAAAATCCTGGGAAAGATGAAGATAGGTGAGGGGGCAGAGGTAACCCTCGAGGTAAATCCTAAGACTGTGGACTATGATAAACTAAAAGCCCTGAAAGAAGCAGGGATAAACAGGATAAGTATAGGGATGCAGAGCTTTAATGAAAAGCATCTGAAGACTCTTGGGAGGCTCCATGACAGAGGAAGAGCGATAGAGACCTATGAAGCCGGAAGAAGGGCAGGTTTTGATAATATCAGTATCGATATTATGTTTTCCTTCCCTAATCAGACTATGGAGGAACTGAGGGAAGATCTGGCTCAGGTGAAAAAGATGAAACCAGAACATATATCTATCTACTCTCTTATCTGGGAGGAGGGAACTCCCTTCTTTGATAAATTAGAAAGGGGAGAATACTCTGAAACAGACAATGATTTAGAGGGTGAGATGTATGAAGAGATAATAAGAGAGCTTGGAGATGCCGGGTATGTTCACTATGAAATATCAAACTTTGCTCTTCCTGGTCTGGAAGCCAGACACAACAGTAAGTACTGGGAAAACAGGGAGTATGTAGGTCTGGGATTGGGAGCATCCGGGTATCTGGACAGGGTAAGATATAAAAACATAGTGGAATTTGAATCTTATTATGATAAAATAGATGAAAAAACAAGGCCGGTTGAAACCACTGAGGAAGTAAGCTCAGAGATGGAAAGAGAGTATAAATTCATCCTTGGTCTGAGACTCCTCACAAGGGGAGTAGATGCTAAGGGAAGATACCTGGATAAGTGCCTGGAGCTTGAGAAAAAAGGCTTTCTCATAAGGAAGGGAGATAAATTCATCCTCAGTGAAAGAGGAGTCTTTATAGCTAACAATGTTTTTGAAGAATTTTTAGACCTGCAGGGGGAATAGATGAATCAGATAGAGCAAAATATAAGAGAGATAAAAAATGATATAGAAAGGTATTCCAAGGAACCAGAGAAGGTGAAGCTGGTTGCTGTAACTAAGTATACCGGGCTGGAGGAGATGGAGGAAGCTTTTAAAGCGGGAAATCCAATCTTTGGTGAAAACAGGGTACAGGTTATAAGAGATAAGAAGGAGCACTTTGATACAACAGATATAAAGGATGACATCAAGTGGCACTTTATAGGAAACCTTCAGAAAAACAAGGTAAAGTATATAATCGATTATATAGATATGGTCCACTCGGTAAATAAGCTGTCTCTGGCAAAGGAACTGGATAAAAGGGCAGGAGGAATCGGAAGAAAAGTAGATGTTCTTCTGGAAGTGAATGTATCCGGGGAAGAGAGTAAAGAAGGATATACAATAGATAATTTGTACAAAGAAATAGAAGAACTTTCTAAGCTAAGTAATATAAGGATAAAGGGACTCATGACTATGGCTCCATATTCAGAGGATAGTGAGATGATAAGAGATTTCTTTAAAAAGCTGAAAAACCTGAAGGATGAGCTCAATGGAAGTCATTTTGAGGGACAGATGACAGAGCTGTCTATGGGAATGACCAACGACTATAAAATAGCCCTGGAAGAGGGAGCTACGATAATAAGAATAGGAAGCAAGATTTTTTCTTAGGAGGATGAGTATGGGAATTACAAAAATTTTTAACGGAACATTTAAGGATATGCTGGGTGTGGGAATGACTGAGGAAGAGGAAAGACAACTAGAGGATGTAGTGGATGATGTGGTTGTAGATGATATAAATGATGTGGGAAAGGGCCAGGTAGAGGAGCTGAAAACAGAGTTTGTATCCAGAAAAAAACAGAATGCAGAGGTAGCATCTCCAATAGGGATAGCTGATGAAAAGGCAGCCAAGACAGAGTTTAAAGAGTCGGGATTAAATGAAAATCAGACTGTATTTGTGGAACCTAAAAACTACTCTGAATGTAAGAAAATCGCTAACTACATAAAAGAGGATAAGATAGTAACTGTAAATCTTGAATATGTAGACGGAGGAACAGCTCAGAGAATAATTGATTTTTTAAGCGGGGCTCTAAGTATAAAGGGAGCTAACTTTATAACTGTAAGTAAGAGAGTATATGTAGCTGTACCTAAAAATATGGAGATAGTATTTGACGGAAAGAGCGATGCCACTACAGGCAGAAGTATTCAGATAGAAGACTAGAAGAGGTAATAAAAAGATGAAATTATTAAAAGAAAGTGCTGCTATCAGCCTGAAATTGTTAAAGATAATGCTGCCTATAAGTATCATAGTAAGGGTAGCCAGCCATTTGGGGCTTATAGAGATCGTATCTAGGGGCATATCACCTATTATGAAGCTCATGGGGCTCAGTGGTGAGATGGGAATAGTATGGGCTACAGCTATGGTAACGAATATATATGGGGGGCTTCTCATATTGTTTACCCTGGCTCAGAATGCAACCTATAGTGTAGCTGAGATAACTATCGTAGCTACTCTTATAGTTTTTGCCCACTCCCTACCTGTGGAGCTAAAGGTAATATCTGAAACAGGAGCTAAACCATCTAAGATTTTAGCTGTGAGGGTATTCTGTGCTATAATAGCAGGAGCATGTTTAAACTTAATATTTAAGTTTTTTAATATGTATCAGGAAACTGCTGTATTTAGATTTACTGTAAAGGAAGCAAAGCCCGGGTTTCTTAACTGGGTATTTGGAGAGCTTAAAAAATATACCACAATTTTTTTAATAATATTTGTTCTGCTGGCTATTATGGAGATACTGAAAAAAGTAGGTATAATCGACTGGGTAAATAAAAAGTTTTCCCCTGTAATGGGAATTCTGGGGATAGATCCCGGACTTTCACTTACCTGTATAGTGGGACTTACCATGGGAATTAGTTATGGTAGTGGCCTTATTATAAAGGAGACAAGGGGAGGAAACTACAGTGAAAGGGATCTGTTCCTGGTAGCTGTATTTATGAGTCTGTGTCATGCCCTTATAGAGGATACCCTTCTTATGATTCCTCTGGGAGCTAAGATGATGGGGATATTCTGGGCAAGGATAATCTTTGCAGTAATATTTACTCTGGTATTTAATAAAATTATGCCAAGGGAAGAGGTAAAGGCAGCAAAAGGAATTATTTAAGGAAACTTGCTAGCTGTAGCAAAGGAGCCTTATGCATTTAAAGGAGATGATGAAATGAGAGCATTAGCACTATTTTCAGGAGGACTAGACAGTGCCCTGGCAATAAGAGTAGTACAGGAACAAGGGATAGAGGTTATAGCGCTTAACTTTGTATCTCACTTTTTCGGAGGAAAGAATGAAAAAGCTGAGAATATGGCAAAGCAGCTGGGAATAAAACTTGAGTATGTTGATTTTAAAGCTATCCATACAGAGATAGTAAAAAATCCTCCAAGTGGAAGAGGGAAGAATATAAATCCTTGTATCGACTGTCATGCACTTATGTTTAAGGTAGCAGCGGGACTTCTTGAAAAATATGATGCCAAGTTTTTAATATCGGGAGAGGTACTGGGACAGAGACCAATGTCACAGAACTACAATGCCCTGGGGAAGGTACAGAAACTATCTGAAGTAGATGACCTGATCGTAAGACCACTGTGTGCAAAAAATCTGCCTGAAACCAGACCTGAAAAGGAAGGTTGGATCGACAGAAGTAAGCTACTGGATATCCAGGGAAGAAGCAGAAAGATACAGATGGCTATGATGGCTGAGTTTGGCCTTGTGGAATATCCAAGTCCAGGAGGAGGATGTCTTCTGACAGACCCGAACTATTCAAATAGATTAAAGATAATGGAAGCCGATGGACTACTAGAAGAGGATAAATCATTCCTGTTCTATATGGCTAAAGTGGGAAGAATGTTTAGATTGGGTGAGGGAAGATACCTGTTTGTAGGTAGAGAAAATGAAGATAACCTAAAACTGTCTGAGCAAAAAGATAACGGAAGTCTTTATATAGTCGGTGCAGGAACACCAGGACCGGCAATAATCGGATATGGTGAGATAACAGAGGAAGATAAAACCTTTGCTATGGAACTATTCTCAAGATACTCAAAGGGTAAGGGAAAAGATGAGATACAGCTACTGCTTGACGGTGAAATAACTAAGGTAGATCCTGTAGATTTAGAAGCTCTTGCTGAAAAGATATCTAAGTATCAGTATATGGGACAGAAGGTTAAAAAGTAATTTTATAGAGCATGGGATGAAAAGGTCCTGTGCTCTTTTTTTAGTAAAAAGATATAGGGGGAAATAGTGTATAATATAGTAATTGAAGAAGCTTTATTAAGGGGGACAGGGTTTGCGAATAGTAAAATTTGTATGCGGATGGATATTAAAATTAATCATAATACTAATAGTAGTACAGGGAGTAAGAGCCTATCTCTATGTAAATAATGACCTGAAGCTTATGCCATGGCACAGGGTAAGCAAGGCAGATGAGCTTGACTATGACAGCTATGACAATATTGAGAGCTATCTGCAGGATGAAAAGGTATTTATGGAGGAGAGGTATAAAGAGGTAGAGGTTAAAAAGGATGGTCTCTACAACAGGTATCTGAGGGAATCAGGGAGCTCTCCCTACGGATATCTGGATACAGATGTGAATGCTTCCTTTGAAATGATACCGGAAGATATAAAGGGTGGGGTGCTCATGCTCCATGGTCTCACAGATTCTCCGTATTCTATGAGGGATATAGCTAAAACATTTTATGAGAAGGGCTACTATGTACTGGCACTGAGGTATCCATACCACGGTACCTATCCAGGGGAACTGCTGAAACTGAGCTGGAAGGATTTTGGTAAAACAGTCAGGTTTGGAGCCCGGATGATGAAGAAAAAACTTCAGGAAATTAATGAGGGGAAGTTTTATATGGTGGGATATTCCACAGGAGCAACAGCAACCCTTCAGTATATTGCCCATGATATGAAGGAGGATGAAGCACTACCAAAACCAGACGGGGTATTCTGGCTGTCTCCGGCTATGGGAGTCAGTCCTGTAGCAAAGTTTGGATTCTTAGATATTCTACCCAGTAAGATACCTGGTTTTGAAAAGTTTGCGTGGCTGGATATCTATCCGGAATATGATATGGCTAAGTATAACTCCTTTGCTAAAAATCCGGGGATCCAGGTATATAACCTCATAAAAAATTCCCGTAAAAATCTGGATAAGTTAACCGAAGAGGAGAAAGCACAGCTGCCTCCTGTATATGCCTATACCTCCATAGAGGATGCCACAGTGGACGCCACTGAATTATTTGGTGTACTGAGGGATATAGGGAACCAAGAGGGAGAAGTTACAATCTTTGACGCCAATAGAAAATATAATGCTTTTTATAAACCTAAGGTAAAGGAAGTGAACTTTGAAAGGGGTATAAGGGAATCCGGCGTCATGAGTGATATAGTGATAGTGAGTAACCTGAAAAGTAAGACAGATGATGTTTCTGTGGTAAGGATCAGCGATGGCAGGATAACCGATGAAAGCGGTGAAAATAAATTAAAGTGGTCGGAGTTTACCTTTTCCTTAGCACATATATCCCTACCAATTTCCCCTGAAAACCCTGTATACGGAAGGGGCACCCTCCTTGGAGAGCTGAGTATAAAGGGAGAAAAGGGAATAGTGGTGGTACCATCTGATATGCTTATCAGGCTGAGATACAATGAATTTTTTGATTATGTTGAAAAAAGTATAGAGGAAAAGATAGATTAAATAGAGTGTAGGAGTAATTAAGAGAATTAAGGTATGGCGTCACAAGATGGAAAAAAGTTGCTTTAAATTTGGAATTACTTTAATCTTGGTTTCAGAATCAGTAGGAGTTTTATACTTCATTTTGAAGGGGGAGAAGGTATCGTGAACCCGGTATTTTTTGAAAGATCTATAACATCACACTGTTAAACTGTATTTAATTAAAGTTTCTTTATACTTTACACAGGTGCCTAATAATTATATAATACGAGAAGTAAAAATATTTCTTGATAATTAGGGGTGGAGTATGAATATAAAATTAAATTCAGTTAAGGAGTTAAGAAAGTTGACTCTGCAAGCAATAGTAGACCTTTATGAACAAGGGACTCTGTTGGAGGAGCTTGCAAAGTTACCTAAGATGTTGTTAGGGGGAGAAAAGCCCATCTATAGAGATTCTATCTATAGAGAAAGAGAGATCTTAAAACAAAGAATAAAGGTGTATTTAAACCTGAATATCTATAAAGTCGGAGATATGGAACTCTATGAACTATTAGACCTGCTAAAGAAGAAGTTTGATGGGAAAAAAATTCCTGATGAATATGAGGGAAGAGATCATGCGGTAGAAGTTATCGAGGAAGCATGTGACCAATGTCCAACTGGTCAGTATTATGCTACAGATCTTTGCAGAAACTGTATAGCACACTCTTGTGAGGTAATATGTCCTAAAGATGCGATAACTTTTTCCAATGAAAGAGCTATAATAGATGCAGAAAAATGCATTGGCTGTGGACTGTGTGAAAAAGCATGTGACTTTTCTGCAATAGTGAAACTATCAAGACCTTGTGAGAAGGCATGTGGTGTAGGTGCCATAAAAGCTAATGAAAAAGGTGTAGCAAATATAGACAGAAATAAGTGTGTTTCATGCGGCGCATGCCACTCTGCATGTCCATTTGGCGCAGTGGAATCGCCAACTCACCTGATAGACGTTGTTTCTCATATAAAAAACAATAAAAAAGTTGTTGCAATGTTTGCTCCGGCTATAATCACGCAATTTGGTGTGGGTGTTACTTTAGAAAAGATAAAATCATTATTTTTAGAGCTTGGATTTACCAGGTCAGTTGAAGTAGCACTTGGGGCAGATATGGTAATCGATGAGGAAGCTCATGTGATGGATAACAGAGATGAAAAGATGACGACTTCTTGCTGCCCGGCTTTCTACGAGTATATAAAACTTCATCAGTCAGACATGGTAGAATACATATCACATGTAGATTCTCCTATGCTGGCTCTTGCTAAAAAGCTTAAGGAGGAAGATCCTGAGTATAAGATAGTATTTATAGGGCCTTGTACTGCTAAAAAGGTAGAGGCTAAAAAATATGGTATAGTAGATGAAGTATTAACTTTTACAGATGTATTATCGTGGACAGATGCCAGAGGGATTGATATAGGGACTTTATCAAGTAAGAGTATTGAAGGAAGCTACGATGGCTGGAACTTTGCGAAAAGCGGAGGAGTTGCCCAGGCTGTTGTGAACAGGTGTGAAAAGGAGCTTCAGTTAATCCAAATGGACGGAATTAAAGAGGGAGACCAGGCTTTTAAACAGTTTAGACTAGCTAAGTCAAATACACTACTAGAAGGTATGGGGTGTAAAGGTGGATGTATATGCGGGCCAAGTGTAATTCAAAAACCTCTTGTTGCAAAAGCGATGCTGACAAAACTAAAAAGATAGATATAATTTAGATTCAGTGCCACACTGAGACTCTAGTAAATAAGGAGAAGTAAGTATGGAAAAATTAATATTTATTTATATTGTAATAATAAATATTGTAACCTATGGGTTATTTGGATGGGATAAGTTTCAGGCCAAGAGGGGAGGGGGGAGGATATCTGAAAAAACTCTCCTTACCCTTTGTGCTGCTGGGGGAGCAAGTGGCGGACTCATTGCTATGAACGCCTTTAAGCATAAGAGGCAAAAGCCTCTTTTTAAGGTAGCTGTACCACTGCTTTTAGTAGTTCATGTGGTGTTAGTGGGGCTGATTACGAGAGCTAAGTAGGGTTTATCTACAGGCCTATAAATAGAGGTCTGCCTATAGCCTGATTTTAACAGGAAAAGACATAAAAAGGATGTGGGATTTTTATTCCACATCCTTTTTATTTTAGTTATGAAGTTTAGGACAAAGAGGCAAGAGAAAAGATCTAATCATCATCTAAAGTACATATTTTACCTAAGATATGTCTGTATTTTCTCAGGATATCATACCTGCTGTTGTAGATACTGTCATAGAGAAAAAGCTCATAGAAAACAGAAGTTTCATCCCCTGTGCACTCACCTATATCTGTAAAAAATTTGTTTAGTCGGTAGAGGGCTCTAATCTCATGTTCAGCAATCTTTTTTCTTACCTTGTCTATATCGCACTCATCCTCTAAGTTTTTTATTAGTTTTCTGTGCCCTTCATTCATCCCGAGATCACAGTATCCACTGAAGTTTTCCCTTGTGAGATGGTAGGGGTGTCCTGTGATAAGGATATTATAGTCTGTTCCAAAGATATTGCGAAAGAGAGCTCTGGATCTCACTGCATGAAAGGGAGATGTGACGATGAGGATATCCTTTATACGGGGTAATTCCCCCAGGTCTTTAAGAAGCAGTTTTGAAAATAGTGCATTTCCAAGAGTATCCATGGAGTCTTCCTCAAGGATGAGTCTGCTCTTGTCAAAGGTGGTGTCGGTAAGAAGCTTTTCAGACATTATGACGGCTTCACTCCCTTCAAGCTCAAAACCTCCCCCAGAGAGCAGAAGTTTTGCCCGGGGATATACTCCCGCCATCTCTCTGACTCGTTCAATCCTTTCATCTAAAAGTCCCAAGGAATTATTGCATCCCAGTCCTATTATTATATCGGGATCGAAACCTTCCGGTACATCACCAATATACCTGTTGTGCTTAAAGTAGGTAATATAAAAATCTATTATCCTCTCTCTGAGGTCTGAAAGGAGCTCTAAAAGCAGGTCGATCTTTTCACTTTTATCGGTTATATTTTTAAGTTTTTCCAGCCACTGGGTCTCCTTGAATATATACTCAAACTGATGATCTAATACTCCGACACTGAGCTGGTTATGAAATGTTGCCTGAGTATAGCTGGAGTGGAGTTCTCTGATCTTTTTAAATCGTTCACTGTAGTTTTTCATAATTTTGACCTCACTTATATAAAAACTTTGACTTAATACTATATTTTATTGAAAGTTTAAAAAACTTCCTTTTTAATTTGTTGCGTTAAAAATAAGGAGCAGATATAATAAATCTGAATAGGAGAAGTTTTTCAGGAGGGTGATATGAATAATCAACTGAAAATTGTTTTAGAAAAAATTGCAAGAAAAGTGAATGGCCGGGGAATTACCTGGGGTGTGGGAGCTTCTGTAATGCTTGCCCACTATGGTATAGTTGAAAATCCAAGAGACATAGATATTTTAATAGAGCTAAAGGATGTAGAAAAATTAGATAAAATCCTATCGGGGATGGGAGAAAAAAAGAGGGGACTGCCTGATAAGGTCTATAAAACAAAGTGTTTTTATGAATATACTATAGATGGAATAGAGATAGATGTAATGGGTGGCCTGTGTATTACCTATGAAGAAAAAGATTATTTATTTAACTTTACCGAAGAATCCATAGGGGATTATATGGAGATAGGGAGTGTCAGGATACCTGTATGCAGGGTAAGTGAGTGGTATGAGATCTATAAGCTTATTCCTAAAAGAGAGGAAAGAGTAGGGGCTATAGAGGAGTATCTGAGAGGTAATGACAAATAAAAAGAAGCTGTCCCAGTGACAGCTTCTTTTTTATTTGAAATTATAAAAGGTTATTCTGGTTTGAAATCAGGATTTTCATGGTTTTCACTGAGGGCTGGTGCCTGACCATACTCCTCTATAGCCTTCCATGTAAGAACCCTTATCTTTCTCACTTTATCCACCGGTCTGTAGGGAGCAGTAGAGCATGATCCCCCCTTGCTGCAGTTGTCACAGGTCTTTTCAAAGTAGCCATTATCTACCTCTAAGTATCCCATATCCTCTAAGGTGTCAAAGATTTTTTCTAACTCCCCTGCATCTATATCCATGACCTCCATAATCTCATCCTCTGTTGTAACCTCAGATGAAAGAAGGAGTTTTAATAATTTGATTTCTCTGCTAATAGTCATAATAATACCTCCTAAATAGATTGTATTTCATAGGGGGAAGCTTGTCAAACATTTCCTTAGTACTTTGGTAAAAAAACATAAAAAAATAAGAAGGATTATGATATAATTATATCTGTTACTTTTCTTTTACAGGGAGAGGGCACGGAGAAAAGATTAAAGATCTTAAAGAAATCTTTTAAATATAGCTGAAGCAGGAGCTCTTTACAGGGAAGGATAACCTGAGAATAGAGGGAGTGCTTAGTTATTTTAATTATAAAGTAGTATGGGTTTTCAGGGGTCCTCAAAAGGGGATGAAATGTAGATTAAATAATGGTGTTTTGGAGGATGAAAAAAGTGAGTGAAAAGGCAGAAAAGAAGGTATATGAGACAATAGAGGAAAGAATGAGAGAGGAAGGAATCTCAAGGGGTGCTATAGCAACGGAATCTCTTAGAAAAACATATAGGAAAAAGATATGGACTAAGTTTATAAAAGCTGTTAAAGATTTTGATCTTATCAAGGACGGAGATAAGATAGCTGTAGGTGTATCTGGGGGTAAGGATAGTTTACTTATGGCCAAACTATTTCAGGAGCTGGCAAAGGACAGAACAAGAAAGTTTGAGGTAGCATTTATCTCTATGAATCCTGGTTTTGAAGCTATGGATATGGAGCAGTTTAAGAATAACTTAGAGGAACTGGATATCCCGTGTGAAGTGTTTGAAGCAAATGTATGGGAGATAGCTTTTGAGGAAGCTCCTGAAAAGCCATGCTTCCTTTGTGCAAAGATGAGAAGAGGAGTCCTTTATAAGAAGGTAGAGGAGCTGGGATACAATAAGCTGGCTCTGGGACATCACTTCGATGATGTGGTAGAGACAGCTCTTATTAACCAGTTTTATGCAGGAACAGTAAAGACTATGATACCTAAGGTAAAGTCTACAAGCGGAAAGATGGAGCTAATAAGACCTATGGTATATATAAAGGAAGAGGATATAATAAACTATACTAAGAAGAATGGTATAGTGGCCATGGCGTGCGGATGTCCCATTGAATCAGGAAAGGTAGATTCTAAAAGAAAAGAGATAAAAAAGCTGTTAGAAGATCTTTCTAAGATAAACCCTAACATAAAGCAGAGTATCTTTAACTCTCTGAAAAATATAAACTTAGACTTTGTTATGGGTTATACAAGGGGAAATAAGAAGGATGTGGCTAAAGATGGCAATGAAAATAAATAATATCACAGACCTTCATGAAGTAAAGCATGAAAACTACAGATTTACTGTGGAAGAAAATATCTTAAAGATAACAAACTCCAAGGAAAAGATAGAGTTTAATATAGAGTTTGAAGAGGGAAAAAAACTAAAGACAAGTAAGACTATAGAAAAGTACACTGGACTAAAGCTTCAGTTAGATGAACTAGATGAAAGGGAAGTGCTTTCTTTTATAGAGGATAAGGGCTTTAATAAGGTAATGTGGAACCCTATCGGGAAAGCTATGCATAAGTATAATATGGTAGAACCCGGGGACAGGATAGCTGTGGGAGTATCTGGTGGAAAGGACAGTATGACCCTTTTAAATGCTCTTGTAAGAATAAAAAAGATTGTTAACTTTGATTTTGAGATCCTTCCTATACACATCCACCCATCTGTGGATAGTGCCAAGTATGATCTTATAGACAGATACTGTAAAAAACTAGGACTTGAGCTTCAGGTTGAAAAAACAGATCTGGCTAAATTCTTATTTGAAGAAAAGAAACCAAAGAATCCCTGCTTCCTTTGCGGAAGAATAAGAAGAGGTATCCTGTACAGGATGATGAAGGAGCAGAATATAAATAAGCTGGCTCTGGGACACCACAAGGATGATATTATAGAGACCTTCCTTATGAATATATTCTATCAGGGAAATATGTATGCGATGAAGCCTGCATATGAATCTGAAGAGTACGGGGTAAAGATAATAAGACCTCTGGCATTTGTAGAGGAAAAGGATGTAATAAGATATGTTAAGAGAGTAGATATTCCAATTTTAGTCTCGGAATGTCCATATGAGACAAATGAAAACTCAAGAAGACTGAAGATGAAAAATCTTATAAAGGATCTTTCAAAAGATAATAGTGAGATAAGAAGTGTAATATTAAACGGTATAAAGGATCTTTTAGTTTAAATCCATAAAAAACCCTGTATTTCAAATAAAAAAATATGACAAAACTCTTGATTATTTATAAAAATTAATGTAATTTTTATAAGAGATAATCAGGAGTTTTTTTGTTTTATGACTGAAAAAGGGAGGGGTGCAGTTATGGAAATTAATATACCGGATATATATGAGCTTACCAGTATAGGTATAGGAGTTCTTCTTGTTTTTATAGTAGTTATCACCTTGTGGGCAGTCTATGATTGGGATAAAAACAGCAATAGGGAAAAGAATTTTGACGGGTATAATTTTTTTTACAAAAGAGATGACGGAAATAAATGAAAATAATAAAAGCCCCTCTAAGAAGAGGGGCTTTTATTATTTTCATTTATTCAGAGATTTAAATTAGATAAAAAGAGGTCTGTCTTCATCTTCAAAGAAGATGGAAGGTCTGTCCTCTGAACTACTAGGGGTACAGTTCTCTATGTCTGATACTACAAGTCTTTTTTCAGAGAAAAACTCAGGAATAAACTCCAGGGTGAATCTCTCTAAAAGATCTGTTGTAACTCTGGTAATGTTGACAGAAAGGTTGATAAGGTTACCCATAGTAGTTCTTGTCATCTATTAATACCTCCGGCTATTGCATCTAAAAGTGATAAGGTTTCTTTTCTTTAATTTACTATACACATATTATAAGGGAAAATTATCTAAAAAACTGTAGCATGTGCAACAATAAATAAAAAACCGGGAAGATAAGCTCTTTAAAGCTAATACTTCCCGGATAGTTATATTCTGACTCTGAATAATCCCCTGGTTAATTAAAGGGCTTCTCCTCTAATTTTCTCGATCTCATTACTATATTTAGGCATCTTATCTCCAAGACGGGTAAAGCTATCCTCTGTGATAACATAATCTCCCTCATATCTCATACCTCCGAAATCCAGGTATTCCTCTATCTTATCAAAGTTAAGGAAGGCAGAGTTTGTCCCCTCGGTCTTCCACTTTTCTATAAGCTCAGGAATGAAGTAGATACCAGGCTCTACAGTGAAGGCAAATCCAGTCTCAAGAGTTCTTCCCAGTCTAAGAGATTTCAGGCCAAACTGAGTGCTTTTTTCTTCTCCATTATATCCCACGATTTTTTCTCCAAAGTTCTCCATATCATGTACATCAAGGCCTATCATGTGACCAAGACCATGAGGCATAAACAGAGCATGGGCACCTGAAGCCACGATATCTTTGATATCCCCCTTCATAAGTCCTCTTTCTACCATACCGGCAGCAAGAGTTCTGCATACTTCAAGGTGAACTTCCTTAAAGGTAATACCGGGCTTTAGAAGTGCCTCTGCACTGTCGTACATCTTAATAAGAAGGGAGTACATATCTCCCTGCTTCTCTGTGAACTTTCCAGAGACAGGAACTGTAGTGGTCATGTCTCCACAGTAACCATTATCAAGTCTGGCACCACAGTCTATAAGAAGAAGATCTCCTTCCTGAAGTGTATTTGAATGGTTGTGATTGTGAAGAGTCTGACCATTTCTTGTGCAGATAGTAAAGAATGAATGGGTAGCATTGTAGCTCTTAGCTACCTGGGTAATCTTAGCAGCTACTTCATACTCCTTCATACCAGCTTTAGCATACTTCATAGCAGCCAGGTGCATTGCTCTGGTTACATTGGTAGCCTTGTGAAGTTCAGTAATCTCCTCTTCTGACTTTACATTTCTAAGAGCGGTAACAGCATAGGTAAGCTCCTCTGAGATATCTTCATTTACTTCATCTACAGAAACATCAAGCCACTTGGAAAGGTTGATGATGTTAAGGTGTCTGTACTGGTGAGTGTAGTGAATACTTCTTCCTGCTGACTTAGCTTCAGCTAGAAGAGCAGTAAGGTCTGAAATTTCTCCGGTATTTTCTATACCACACTTTAGGGCTTCTTCATTTAAAAATGAAAGAGGTCCCATCCATACTGTATCATCGATGGTAAAATCAGTACCAAAGATATATTCTTTGTCGTTATCAAGGTCTATAAGACCAAATAGTCCCGCTCTGTCTATTCCGTAGAAATACAGGAAGGTAGAATCCTGAGTGAACTGAAAACAGTTATCTGCATAGTTCATAGGTGATTCATCGTTACCACATATAAGAACGACCCCCTCCTTAACACTCTCCTTTAATTTTCTTCTTCTTTCGATGTAGATATCCTTACCAAACATTCTGTTCCCCCTTAATTTATCTCTTTGATTAATTATGATGTAGTTCAGTTGATAAGGGTTCCAATAAAGAACCCTCATTTTACAGTAGTATATAATAATATTGGAAAAAAAACTACTACACATTTCATAAAAACGTACAAAATTATAGGATAATATATTTTTATAATCAAACCATTATAAAGGGATATTTTTTTAGCTTGACATTTTTTTACCTAAGAGATATAATTAATATAGTAAAGTTAGTATATAAAGTCTTATAATCAGACAATAAATTGGAGGTTGGACAAAATGGTTAGAGCTATTACATTTGCAGAGAAGAACAAAGATTTTGTCATAAGAAGCCTGGTAGGAAATGATAGATCTAAATCCAAACTTGTAGAAAGAGGATTTTGCATCGGAGAAAAACTTTGTGTTCTTAGAGATGAAGACTGTAACTTTATTGTAAAGGTAAATGAAAGTAAGTATGTATTAAACCTAGCTATGGCCAGTAAGATACTGGTAGAAGAAGTTTAAAATAGATATAAAAACTTCAGCCTTAAAGGGCTGATTTATTTCAAAAAAATACTTTGATAATCAAAATAATTTACATGGTAGATTTTAGGGAGGGCAATAATGAAGCTTACAGAATTAGAAAGAGGGGAATCAGCGAAGATTGTAAAGATAGGAAAGATCGGTCAGCTGAAGAAGAGACTCGTGGATATGGGAATTACATCTGGTGAAACTATAAAATTAGAGAGAAATGCACCTCTTGGGGATCCTCAGGAGTATATAATAAAGGGTACAGGAATAGCAATAAGAAAAGAAGATGCACAAAACATAGAAATTACAAAATAGAGGGAGTGACTAAAAAGATGTTAAAGATTGCTTTTGCTGGAAATCCCAACGTGGGAAAGTCAGCACTAATTAATGAAATTGCTCAGGCCAAACTAAAGGTAGGAAACTGGCCGGGGGTAACTGTAGAGAAAAAAGAAGCAGAATTTGAATACAATGGTGAAGTGTTAAAGATGGTTGACCTTCCGGGAGTGTACAGCCTGAGTCCATATACAATAGAAGAAAAGGTGACAAGAGACTACATATTAAATGAGGATCCAGATGTGGTAATCAACGTTGTAGATTCTACTAACCTTGAAAGGAATATGTATCTTACTATGCTTTTAAAGGAACTGGGAAAGCCAATGATAATGGCTATGAACTTTATAGATGAGTTTGAAAACCTGGGATATAAGATAGATGTAAAGAAGCTGGAGGCACACCTTGGTATGAAGGTAGTACCTACAAGTGCTCTGAAAAACAAGGGAACTAAGGAACTTCTTAAACTGGCAGTGGAAACGGCTAAGGAACACAAGGGTCAAAAGCACCTGAAGTATGAACTGAGATTTGACAGTTTTATAGAAAAGGAACTAGCTGAGATAAAAAACATTGTTGAAAGCGACAAGAGGTT
>Ga0209272_10001352_pt1 | contig 15650 bp, 15 predicted proteins | sample tdDd002_FD_187125 | JGI IMG/M metagenome (GOLD analysis project Ga0209272, IMG submission 187125) | Marine sediment microbial communities from the Atlantic coast under amendment with organic carbon and nitrate - tdDd00.2 (SPAdes)... | ecosystem: Environmental > Aquatic > Marine > Coastal >... | reverse complement strand
CTTATCAACTATGTCATTAACCAATTGGCTCGCTTCATCCACGGCTTGCTCAGGGCGATTGCGAATTTTATTCATCACTGCTCGCATTCGAGATAGCGAACGTTCGAATTCTTTTTCACAATTGATGACTCTTCGACGATAGGCGCTCAGTTTTTCAATTCGATCCTGCTTTTCTTTCCAGAGTTTAGCGGCCTCTTGATCAATTTGCTCTTGCATACCTTCATCTTTATCTGATGATGTTTGTTGAGAAGGAGGGAGAGGCTGAGTATCACTCTGGTTAGGATTCATGAAGACATGCTTAATACCCAGATGACGAATAAGTCGTATCTGTTCTTCATCTTTCACTTTAAAACTATTAAATAAGAAGGGGTGTTCGTTCCATTTAACAGGTAGACGGATGTGTAACCCTGGCTGGATTCTGTCTACAGTAATCTTAATACTCGCCACTTTTTATAGATATCTTTCGCTTATTAATCCCTTTATAAGTTTAGATGAATCCATATCTGAATTCATCACCTCAACGCAGGAATGAGAAGCTTGTAAGCCTAAATAACTACATTATTAGTTAACTAGATTACAGTGAAGCATCCAACGAACACCAAACTGATCTTCTACTTTACCAAAACGTGCGCCCCAAAATGTGTCAGCTAAAGGCATCATAATATGGCCACCATTTGAGAGTTTATCAAAAAGGCGGGCTTGCTCATCCAGATCTTCCAATACAATAGACAGCGCTACATTGTTGCCTGTTAACTCTTTCGCGACCATGCCATCAGACAACATGAGTTTCATCCCAAATGCTTCGAACTCAGCATGCATAATCCATTGCGGATCGGCACCTTCAATCACTTGTGGTGCATCTTTGAAATACTGCTTAGTCACGACAACGCCACCAAAACACTTATGATAAAACTCTAGCGCCTCTTCACATCGACCAGCAAAAAATAGGTAGGGGGTTAATTTGTACATTGTTTATCTCCTTGCTCTTATAAAAAGATAGACAACTTTTTGAAAAGGCGAGAGAAAACAGCAAAATTTATCGCATTACTTTAAGTGAATGACGAATTTTGAGCTGTGGTTCAAATTGCGAACTCATCGCAAAGTCTTTTTTTGCAATCATATGACTAAGCTTCAAAGCTGCTGTACGCGCCATATCACTGATCGGGAAATGCACTGATGTCACAGTAGGATAAAGATCAGCACAGCGATCGATACTGTCGAAACTGATGATTGAGATCTGATTAGGGACTTCAATGCCCGCTTCATGAAGATATTGCAATGCCCCAACCGTCATTTCCTCACTACAAGAAAAAATGGCCGTGATCTCCGGAGCGGCTTCTAAGATTCTTTGCGCCGCCACATACCCACTCTGTCGCCCGTAATCGCCTTCAGCACACCAAGCATCTTTAACAGTGATGTCAGCATCTTGCATCTCATCCAAATAGCCTTGCTTACGTAGTAGGCTGTTTTCTCGTTGTGATGGGCCTGAAATACACGCAATCTTGGTATGCCCACTTTCCAATAGATGCTTTACCGCAAGTCGACTCGCTTTTGCGTGATCAAAGGTAATACTTCTCGCTTCAAGCCCTGGGACGTATCTATCCAGCAATACAAAAGGAGTTGGTGCCTTCGATAAAGTTAATAGCTCTTGATCAGAAAGGTAACGACTATGCAGGACGTAACCATCACAACGTAAGTCGTTGAAGCGTTGTATCGCTTCTTTCTCACCATCAGCGGAATGGTGTCCTTGTGCAGTAATCAGAAACTTTTTATGCTGATCGAGTTCGCTCTGCACTTGATCCATCATAGTGCCGAAGAATCCCCCCGTGTAATAAGTCACAAGCAAGCCAACCATATTGCTCGATGATGTTGCCAAAGAACGAGCAATAGCACTTGGTCTATAATCCAGCGCTTTCATGGCCTCTTCAACTTTACGACGTGTTTCTTCTTTAAACTTACCTTCGCCGTTGATGATTCGAGAAACAGTAGAACGGTTCACTCCCGCCAATTCAGCGACATCTTTTATTCTTGCCATAACATCCTGTACTTAGTGACGTAATAAAGAGACTGCCAGAATATAAGGATATGACTAGGGGGTATTCTGGCAGTCGTAAACATCATACACTCGGCGAATCGGAGCTAATAGTTAAAGCCGAGTAATCCGTGACTTCGATAGAATGTCTCGATAGCATTACCGCCAATTTATCATCAGTCAGTATGCTAAGCTCTTCTTCTCTTTGCCTCGTGTAACCACTTCCCTTCACCAACGCCTGATCCACAATCGCCGGATGGCACATAATTTCCACCACATCGTAGTTAGATTTAAGTTCTGTCAAATGAGTGATGAGTGTATCGAGCTTCACTCCTTGATCATAAAACTCTTCGCTAAATTTATACCTTAACCCTTGCTGAGTCTGCCCTCTCAACGGCACCTGATACTTTGCCGCGACCTCAGTTACAACAGACAAAAAACTTGGATGGGTGTGTACATGATGATGACTATCTAAATGGCTTAAGCGGAGGCCTGACATTAGAAATGCTTCGACCTGAGCTACGCACTCTTCATAGATGGCCTGTTCAGAATAAGATGGTTGATTCCAAAACTGCTCGTAAGCGTAAAACTCACCCTGTTGATTACTAAATGATGGGTGACCCGTCATAGACAGACCTAAAGTAAATCTTAGATGAAGCCCTACCTTCAAAGATGGCAATTCTTTAGCTAGAGCGATGGCATCTTTTTCCGCAGCCATACCCACCAGCATCGTGGTCGATTTCACTACCCCTTTCAGGTGGGATTGAACAATACCTTGGTTAACTCCAGGAGTCAGACCAAAGTCATCTGCATTAAAAATTACTTTCATCGCTCTAACACTTCCCTATGACAAAGCCAGTTTAAATTGAGGTAGATACGGAGCGTTATGCTCAAGCATTTCGTCTAATATTGACTTAGCTCGGCCAATATCTGGAACCAGAGGGTTATTTGATAGTGCCATCAATGCATCGTCATAACTACCATGAACCGCCGCTTCAATCGCTAATTGCTCATACGCTTTCACTTGTTGAAGCAGACCCGATATTTTAGGTGACAAGCTACCTACCGCTAAAGGTTTAGCCCCCCAACTTCCGACGACAGCGGTACATTCGATTACCGCATCAGCGTCTAAATGATGAATCGCCCCTTTATTTGGCACGTTCACTACATGCAGTGAATTGCGATTATTGTATATCGCATCCACCAGATTTAATGAAGCATCTGAGTAGTAAGCCCCACCCCGCTCTTCCAATTGCTGAGGTTTATGATCTAACTGAGGTTGTTGATAGAGCTTAAACAGCTCAGCCTCTGTTTGCATCACTTGCTCCGCACGCGTACCTTGCTGCTCTGCACTCTGCTTTTCTTCTGCTAGCATTGCATCTGTTTGGTAAAAGTATCGGTGGTATGGGCAAGGAATCGCACCAAGTGCATTGAGAAAAGTAGGATCCCACGGTTCTTCCCAAATATTCTTCATACTGAAATTGGCACCATCGCCAACTTTTGTCAGCACCTGCTGAGTAATATCTTGCCCTTTGAGCCAAGCTTTATGAACCCAAACTAAATGATTTAAACCCGCGAATTCGAGCTGTAACTCTTTCGGCTGACACTCCATCATCTCAGCAATCATCATTTGCATGGAAACTGGAACATTACACAGCCCTATACTCTTAACCTTAGTGTATTTATTGACAGCCTCAGTCACCAAGCCTGCGGGGTTGGTAAAATTAAGCATCCAAGCATCTGGAGATAGCTCCTCAATATCTCGGCAGATATCCAAAATTACCGGAATGGTTCTTAGCGCTTTAGCAAAACCTCCAGGCCCTGTCGTTTCTTGACCAATCACATCGTATTTCAATGGGATCTTTTCGTCACTCGCTCGTGCGGCTAATCCTCCGACTCGAAACTGCGTCATGACAAAGTCGGCATCTTTGATCGCTGCCCGTCGATCAAAATCAGCAATGACGTCTATATCAGCCCCCACCTTTTTAATCATTCTTTTCGCTAAGCTAGCGATGATTTCAAGCTTGTCAAAACCCGCTTCAATATCAACAAAATGCATCTGTTTTACAGGTAAGACATCTAATCGATTCAATACCCCTTCAACCAGCTCCGGCGTATAACTACTGCCCCCCCCAATAATGGCGAGCTTTATTGCATCTCTTGCCATGATTACACCTGCCCTGAAATTTGTTTATGTAACGCGACCATCTCGGTTGCCATCTCTTGGGCAAGAATGGTGGTCATCAGGTGGTCTTGCGCATGCACCATCACTAATGTCATCGCGACCTTACCTTCACCTTGATCTTGTTCAATTAACTGTGTCTGGATCAGGTGCGCTTTATTGAGGCACTCCTTAGCCTGCGACAATCGCTCTTCTGCCGCCTTAAAATTCTTTTCTCTGGAAAGTCGCAGCGCTTCGTAACTCAAACTGCGCGCTTCACCTGCATTGCAGATAATTTCCATTACTACTAATTCTTGGTCCATTTCCATATCCTCAGGTTCGGGCTGCAACAAGACAGCCCGTGACTTCCATTTATGCAGTAACACTATCACCTGATACTGGCTGAGCTTTTTCACTCGCTTTCTCAGTAGGTTGCTCTTGCTCCATCACTTGCTTCTCAAACATCTTGAAGAATGGCAAATAGATAAATAGGTCAAGAATGAGTAGCGCGATGACCAATAGCACAGGAGAGAATGTCCAACCGCTGCCCCATGACGCACCGATAATCGCCGGTGTTGTCCAAGGCGTTGTTGCAACCCCCATTCCGACAAAACCAAGATGAACAGCAAAATAGGCAATCGTCGCATTCAAGATTGGAGCAAAAACGAATGGAATGAATAAAATCGGATTCATTACAATTGGGCTACCAAAGATGACCGGTTCATTGATTTGGAAAAATCCCGGCACAGCACTCATTCGACCAATACTCTTTAAATGTGCAGAGCGGCTGAATGACATCAACATAACCAATGCCAGTGTTGCACCTGAGCCACCAATAAAGATGTAGAAGTCCCAAAATGGTTGAGTAAACACATTAGGAATTGGCTGACCAGCAACAAAGGCATCGATATTGGCACCAATGTTGGTTAGGAAAATTGGGGATAGCAGACCAACAACGATAGCCGCGCCATGAATGCCAGCAAACCAAAGCAACTGACAAACCAGCAATGCACCGATGATGGCAGGTAGTGTATTTGATGCACTGATCAGTGGTTTGAACATTGCCATCACCGCGTCAGGGATGAGCATGTCATATTGGGTTTGGACAAATAAACTTAGCGGATAAAGTGTTAGGAATATTGCCAACACTGGCAGTAGCACTTCAAATGAACGCGCAATAGCAGGCGGTACTTGCTCAGGCATACGAATGGTAATGTTGTGCTTTTTCATGAAGCGATAGAGCTCCACGGAGAAAAATGCGCACATAACCGCGGTAAAGATTCCCGTACCTCCCATGTGAGCCATGGAGAGCGCACCCTCTTTTGCCGGAGCCGCCACCAGCAAAAAGCTCATCAGTGACAAAACTGCACTGGTGATACCATCCATTTTATACGCCTTCGCTAAACTGTACGCGACGCCGAGCGAGACAAATATCGTCATGATGCCCATCGACATATTAAACGGCATCATAATGGTATCGAAGTTAGCGGTTGCAAAATCCAGCCATGCTCGACCAAATACGTTCGTTGTCTCTTCCGCAAATGGAGGAAACGCAAAAATTAAAATAAAACTACCAACAATAATAAACGGCATTGCGACAATAAAGCCGTCTCTCATTGCTCTGACATGAGGTTGATTACCCACTTTCGCTGCAAGTGGCGCAATATGCTTTTCGACGATTCCTATAATCGCATCATAAAGCTTCATAGATTCCATCCTTATTTTTAGACAAAGGAGCCCCTACACCCAATTCCTTGGATGCATACTCTTTTATTTAAAATTGAATTATTTAGTGAGTTAGATTAATTCGAGCGCTTGTTGAAGCACCTCATCACCTTTCATCATTCCGTAGGCTTGCGGAGATATAGCCGCAATGTTTTTGCCATGTTCCTGCGCTGTTTTCTGTAGCTCTTCTAACTGAAAGCGCACTTGAGGGCCCAGTAAGCAAACATCGTACTCTTTAATCGCTTCATCGAAAGCATTCACCGACATTGCGTCAATTTTGCATTCAAGTCCTAGCTGTTCTGCAGCTTGTTCCATCTTTTTCACCAACATGCTGGTAGACATTCCTGCACTACAACACAAAAGTATTTTCTTCATAACCTTGCTCCATGTGTTCAAATTTCAACCTACAAAAACTGTAGCAAAATTAGCCAACACAAAAAAGCGCAACCGGTTGCGTTGTGCGTGAAGGAAATCTCATTTTATAAAGAAAACTGCGTACATTTCACTTGCTGATAATTCTAATAAAAACTAACCGACGAAAAGAGGTGGGACAGAACTGTCCAAAAACACAAAGCCCAGCGAAATTGCTGGGCTTTGAATATGAGGTTAAATGTGTCGCTATTTAATATTGAAGATCTGCTCTGTCTCAAGTGAGGTCATAGCGCGAACTTGGCGCCATACATAATAGAAGATCCCCATCATCATTAACATGCTTGGAATGGCAATGGCTGGGTAACTATAAAGTGTCAGCTTACCTAGCTCTTCATTAAACGCAGCTGTTCCTGCTGGGCTTGTCACAATCCAGGTTGCAAGGAAATAGTTCATCGCAGAAGAGAAGGCAAATGTACATGCAAACAAATAGTTCGACTTCATTAAGCAACGCTCAAACGCAACTGGGTTACCTGATTGCTCTAATCGTTCTTCGATCAATGGCATATTCAGTAACGTAGGCGTAAAGATCACCTTCTGCATAAATGGGTAACGAGTAAACGTAGATCCTAAAACAGCCAGACCAATTAAACCTGGGATAAGCGCTTCTTTAACAGCCAACCACTGGGTATCTAACTCAAGTAAACCAATACCACCCGTTAATAGCACACTGACAAAACCAAGCGCTGCAATAAAGTTGAATCTCTTGTTGCGGATAAGCTCCATGCCACCGTAAGCCACAGGAAAAGCCAAAGCAACGATAAGGGCTAATGCTGTACCTAAGTGCTCTTCTCCACTGAACTTCATCAATATAAAGGACGGTAGGAATACGTTGAAGAGGATTTCGAACAAGGGGTTCGACTTTTTGTTGGTCATATCACTCATAATTTCTCAGTTGAAAGCGTATCTATTAATTATACTCGGTGAGATTGTTCCTTGCTCAGCCTCAGATGTAAAGCCCTACGATTTCACGCTATGTAAACTTGTGTGACACAGTTTTGTTGTTCTATGCGTAAATTACTCATTTTCAGATACAACAAAGCCCCGACTTTCGTCGAGGCTTTGTCATTTAAATATGGTACCGGTAGGCGGACTGATTGGACAGGCATTCCTGCCGCCACCGCGAAGGCAACGCTACCCATACCTCAGATACAACAAAGCCCCGACTTTTGTCGAGGCTTTATCGTTTAAATATGGTACCGGTAGGCGGACTTGAACCGCCACGCCCGAAGGCAACGGATTTTGAATCCGTCGTGTATACCAATTTCACCATACCGGCATTATCTGGAGGCTATTGCCCTTTCGATGCTTGGCATTATACGGATGCGAGCTGTTCGTGCAAGTGCAAAAGACTGAAATGATTGTTGTTTGCTGATAAAATAGCCACAAGTTATCAAGCTGTGCGCAAGGTCTCTTTTCAGATTAAAACTGAAACTATATTCTTTCGCCTTATTTTACTTTCGGTAAGCAGGTTTTATGTCTACAACTGACACTTTGCCACCAGCGGGGCTCTTTCGCCGCTTAGGGGCGCTCTTTTACGATGCTCTGATCATTATTGCTGTTGAGATGATGGCAGCAGGTATCGTCATCGCGATTTTACATGCTCTCATGGCAATGGGTATTTTCCATGTGGGTAGCTACGCCGATGTCAGTGACTTTTTAACCAACCACCCTATCTGGAGCCCGGTTTACACAGCCTACTTGGCTGCAGTTTGGATCTATTTCTTTGTCTTCTTCTGGACTCGCGCGGGGCAAACCCTTGGTATGCGCGCTTGGAAGCTGCATTTGCGCAGTAACGATGGCTCTCCGGTATCCGTGACGCAAGCTTTAATTCGTATCGGCACTTCTGGCTTTGGCTTAGCCAACCTTGCTGTTCCTCTCGATCCTAAAAAGCGTGGTTTCCATGATATTTGGGCAAAGACCGAAGTCGTTGTATTGCCAAAAGCTAACTAGTTGATAAATAACAGACACAAAAAAGGAAGGCCGAGCCTTCCTTTTTTATTTCACTTAATGAAGTTGATTAATCAACCTTAAGCTCTTTCAGCATCGCTTCTGGCAGTGCCAAATCATCATTCTTGTTTACATCAATACCCGCATCAAGAATCGCTTGTGCAATCTGCTTCGCTTCTTCTAGCGAGTGCATCGCTGCAGTACCACATTGATACTCATTTAGTTCAGGGATCTTATTTTGGCTTTCTACTTTCAGTACGTCTTGCATCGCCGCTAACCAAGCCTTTGCCACTTGCTGCTCTTGCGGTGTACCAATCAAACTCATGTAGAAACCGGTACGACATCCCATTGGTGAAATATCGATGATCTCTACACTGTCGCCATTCAGATGATTACGCATAAAACCTGCGTATAGATGTTCTAATGTGTGAATCCCTTTCTCAGACAAGATATCTTTGTTTGGCGCTGTAAAACGTAGGTCAAATACCGTGATGGTATCGCCTTTTGGTGTTGTCATGGTTTTCGCCACGCGGACCGCTGGTGCGTTCATTCGCGTGTGATCAACGGTAAAGCTATCTAATAACGGCATTGTCCTTCTCCCTTCGGCTAGTATTAGAAAAACCAGCTTCGATTGTTTTCCAGTTCTTGTCGGCACTGCTTAAGTTGCCAACCATAATCCTTTGCTTGTTGCTCAACCTTGCGAGCAACTATAATCAACGTAGGCTTTGATTGATAGGTTTTACGTTTGTACCCACCTCTACCTTCATGATATGCCAAATATTGATTGTACGGGTCCCACTTTGAAACCCCTAATTGCTTCTGTGTCTCGCTGGTGTACCAACCAATAAACATCAAAGCATCGGCGAAGTCTGTGCGTGATCCGCCATGATTGGTCGCTTTTTGGAAATCTTCCCATGCAGGATCTTGAGCTTGAGCATACCCGTAGGCGCTGCTTACTCTTCCCCAAGGAATAAAACCTAATACGTAATCTTTTGGTGGTCGAGCATCATGACGATAGCTGCTCTCTTGTTTGACGAAAGCCATCGCTACTTGAATCGGTGTTCCCCACTCTTCCTGCATTTCGACAGCATCGTCAAACCAACTCGGCTTTTCACGAAAGATTTCACAGATATTGGAATGGTTTTTAGGTGGCGCGGTTGCACAACCACCTAAAATTAAGCCACTAATGATGACGGCTAACGTCCTTGTCACAGAGTTACCTTATGCTTTCAAGTAAGCAAAATAGTCTTCTAAAAAGTCATCGAAGTTTTGCGTATCCGATGCTTCAGCTTCCGCTTGGGCTAGCACTGAACGCTCGACCTCCGCTTCCATCTCTTTTTCACTGTAAGTGCGGTATTGGTGATTCAAATGCTGATGACGATACTGCTTACCAAACTCGCAGCCTACTTTGCCAAGACCACCGAGGCGCTTCGTATCTTCCAGTAGCTGTCCAGAGATTGTCAACTCAGGGTTATCGATCCATTCAAGTAATTTGTAACATACCGCTTGGTACTCATTGCCGCCATTCGCAGCATCCATCTGCTCTGCAATTTGCGTTAGTTCTACAAAAACACGTTTTGCCCAATCTTGCAGACTAAGTACTTCACCCTTACAACCGATTTGTAGCTCTAGACCAGGCTTGCGCCCTTCTGCTATCACCTTGTTCCAGTTCTCGCGCCAGCATGCTTGCTCACAGTAATCCATAGGTTCTGAATCACTAAGGGCGGCCCACGCTAGGAAAAGATCCAAAAAGCGGACTTGATCTTGATTGATACCAATCGAGCTGTAAGGGTTAACGTCTAATGAACGTACTTCGATGTATTCGACGCCACCACGAGCGAGTGCTTCTGATGGCTTCTCACCAGATTTAGCTACTCGTTTAGGGCGAATCGGCGCATACAGCTCATTTTCGATCTGTAGGACATTACTATTTAGCTGTCTGTATTCACCATCGACTTTAACACCGATTTCAGCAAACTCGGCCGAAGGTGTTCTGATCGCCGTGTTAAGGCCATCTAAATACTCCTCCAAGCTATTAAACCCAATTTTCAATGCACTTTGCGCACTATTGGTGTAGCCGAGATCGCTCAAACGCAGCGATGTCGCTTGAGGTAAGTAGAGTGTCCCACCAATGCTTTCAAATGGAAGCTTGGTTTCACGCCCTTGGATGAAAGATGAACACAGCGCAGGAGAAGCGCCAAAGAAGTACGGAATCAACCAACCAAAGCGGTAGTAATTTCGGATCAAGCCAAAGTAAGCTTGTGATTTAGTATCTTGACGCTCTTGCTCATTCTGCTCACCGTACAACTGATCCCAAAAGCTTTCTGGAAATGAGAAGTTAAAGTGAACACCCGAGATGATTTGCATCAAGCTGCCGTAACGACGCTTTAGACCTTCACGATAAAGGGTTTTCATCTTACCTGAGTTAGATGAACCATACTGCGCTAGATTGATATCGTCTTCACTGCCAACAAAGCATGGCATTGAAAGTGGCCACATTTTCTCTTCACCCAGTTTTGTTTGAGTAAAGTGGTGGATATCTTCTAATTGAGCCATCAAGGTATCGATATCTTGAGACACAGGAGTAATAAACTCCAGCAGCGACTCAGAAAAGTCCGTCGTGATCCAATTGTTCGCATAAGCCGATCCCAGAGCCTTAGCATGAGGTGTCGTTGCTAGATGCCCATCTTGATGGTAGCGAAGCGTTTCACGCTCAACACCACGACCAAAGGATTTAAATACTTCTGGGTTTCGTGCAACTCGCTCAAGTCGCGCAGCAAATTCAGTCAAAATGAGTTTCGCTTATGTCAAAGGTCCGGATTTCACCGAACTCGTCAATAATTTATAAAGAGTGACTGCCATCACTCTTTTTCTTTGCTTTATGTTATGTGTACTCTAACGGATGATTTCAAGCTCTTCTACGGGGATTTGCAAACTTTCTAGTTGAGGTTTCAACGTTTTTGCATCGCCCACGACAATGATTTGGTAGTCACTTGGCGTAAACCACTTCGCTGATAGTTTATCAAGAGTGGATTTATCAACCGTCTCTACAATCTCATTACGCTGTTTGAGATAGTCTTCATCTAAGCTATAAGCAAGAATACTACTTAATAACTGCGCTTTCTGTGAAGGCGTTTCATACTTCAGCGCATCTTGTTGACCGACTGCCAAGCGTAAAAATTTCATCTCATCGTCAGTCATGCCTTCCAAGCTGAACTCATTAAGCTCATTTTCAAACTCTCGAATAGAGGCAATGGTCGAATCTGCACGAACTTGCGCAGAGAACACGATAGCCCCAACTTCTCGGTTGGCAGCAAGATAGCCACTTGCGCCATAGGTGTAACCTTTGTCTTCACGCAAGTTTTGATTTAGGCGACTGTTAAAGTTACCCGCAAGGTTAAAGTTAGCTAACTGCGTTAAGTACGTTTCCCCAGTAGCATCAAAGCGTAATCCTTGGCGAACAAAACGGACTATGCTTTGTGGAGCGCCCGGTTTATCGACTAAATAGATCTTCTGCTCTTTGGGTGCCTTAACGAGTTGAGGTCGTAGCAGTGGCGCTTCTTCTCCTTGCCAATCTTGAATAAATGCCAATTCTTTTTTCGCCTGACGCTCTGAAATATCACCTACGACAACAATTTGCGCGCCTTGAGGCGTGTAGTGTGTCCGGTAGAACGCTTTCACATCATCTAACGTCAAGGAAGCTACCGATTCTGCCGTACCATCACCTGGGCGCTGATAAATCGAACCAGAGAACAACACCTGACGCGTCGCTTGAGAGGCGAGCCAGCTTGGTTTCTGATGTTGATAAACAATGCCTTCAATCATTTGTCGCTGATTGCGCTCAAAATCTTCTTGCTTGAATGCAGGCTCGAATAAGATCTCTTCAACTAGCTTCAAGGTTTGCGGCAAGTTTTTCTCTAAGCTAGAAACAGAAAGGCTCGTCGTATAGTTTGCAGCATCGATAGACACTGAACTGCCCAATTTATCTAACTCTGCTTGAAGCTCTTCCACGCTCGATTTCAATGTGCCTTCTTGCATCATAGCGGCCGTCAGATTCGCAAGCCCCTCTTTACCTTTCGCAACATAGCGTTCACCAGCAGGGAATCGAATATTGAGCTGAACCGTGGGTGTTTCTGAACTTACAGTGCCAAGTAACTCAGCACCATTGTCAAAGTAGTGGCTATACAATTTAGGCATTTGCGCCTTCACTGCGTCCGCAACTTCCGGCATGACTGAGCGATCAAATTCATCAACAGGGCGACGAACGTCTAAATCGGACTCTTTAACTTTCGTGTATTCAGGCAAAGTTCTTGCCGGTGTTTCAAAGTTGGCTGGTGCCACAGCAAAATCAAGCTGGCCTTTTGGCACGACACTCAAAGTAACCTTTGCATGACCATTTACATAATCTTTGTACGCCTTCATCACCGACTCTGGTGATACTGCACGAATCTGCTCTAACTGACTTTGAAGGCGGTCAGGCTGGCCAAAGAAAGTCTGATTAGAGGCAAGCTGAGAAACTTTACCTCGCACACTTTGCAGAGCGAAAACCGCATCCGCTTCCGCCATACCAGTGATTTGATCCAATCGGCTTTGATCAACACCTTTTGCCTCAAATTCGTTTAAGGTTTGCATTAACTCTTCATATAGAGGTTTAAGCTGGCCTTTCTCTCCTGATGGCGCCATCGCGTAAACATAAAAATTACACGCAAGCTCAGCACAATCTTGGAATGCACCAGCATCAACCGCTTTCTGAGTTTTCACCAGTTTTTGGTAGAGCAAACTGTTTGCTCCGCTGCCTAAAACATTAGCCAACGCATTCAATGATGCCTGAGTTTCTTCACCTCGATAAGTGGTAGGCCAACCAACCACAATCATTGGTTGCTGAATGCGATCTTGCAATGTGATGTAACGATCCTCTGTCAGCTTAGCCGGTTGCTTCGGGGCATTCTCAACCTCTGGACCTTTTGGAATGGATCCGAAGTATTTATTTACCCACTCTAAGGTTTGATCCACATCGAGATCACCACCAATGGTAATGACAGCGTTGTTTGGTCCGTACCAGCGCAAGAAGAAAGCTTTAAGATCATTGACATCAACACGATCTAAATCTTCCACATAACCGATCGTTTGCCATGAGTATGGATGCCCCTCTGGATACATCGCCTCGCCGATTTTTTCCCACATCAAACCATATGGACGATTGTCGTAATTCTGAGCTCGCTCGTTTTTAACCGTATCTCGTTGGATCTCGAACTTGCGTTGAGACACTGCATCAATTAAGAATCCCATACGATCCGACTCGAGCCAGAGCATTTTCTCAAGCTGGTTTGCAGGTACAGTTTCAAAGTAATTAGTGCGATCGCGGTTTGTGGTGCCATTTAGCGTACCACCCGCTTCGGTGATGATCTTGAAATGCTCTTGATCACCCACATGTTCACTGCCTTGGAACATCATATGTTCAAAAAAGTGTGCAAAACCAGATTTGCCGATCTCTTCACGAGCAGAACCAACATGGTAAGTAACATCAACGTGTACTAAAGGATCGGAAGTGTCTGGAGACAAAATAACGGTTAGGCCGTTGTCTAGTTTGTATTTGGAGTAAGGGATCATCGCCTTACCAGGCTCAGCATCAACTTCTTCAATTAAAGTGACGCCTTCGGGCAATGATGAAAACAGTGACACAGAAGGTAAATTACTACTTGAGCAACCATAAAGAGCAACGAGAGCAAATGCACCAAGCCAGATCTTTCTCATGACTTCCCCTTAAAAAAATCCAAAATAAATAGCAGCAAGCAGACTGTAGCGGAAAGCTTTCCCGAATAGGACAAGCCAAAAACAAGGCCAGAAACGCATACGTAACCAACCCGCTGCTAAACAAAGCGGATCGCCAATGATAGGCAACCAGCTAAAAAAAAGTGACCAATAGCCGTATTTACTTAGCCATTGCAAAGCTTTATGACCATGTTTTTCGTTTTGAGTTCGATTTGGTAGCCACCAACCCAGCCAATAGTTGGTTAAGCCACCTAAGGTATTACCTAAGGTAGCGACGACTATTGTGGCAAAAGTAGAGTATTGGTTGAGGCTCAATGTCGCAACTAATCCCGCCTCAGAGCCTCCGGGAAGTAAGGTTGCGCTAAGAAATCCTGTAATAAATAGAACCCAAAGCGCAGAATCAGAAAACCATAGTGCTATAGTTTGGAATGTGGCATTAAATGCCTCTAGCATTGCATATCAAGTAACACCTTGCCTCGGGTATGACCGGTTTCAATTTGCTCATGAGCTTTAGCAACATCGGTCATAGGATAGATTTGAAAGATTTCAGTTTTAAGTAGCCCAACACTTACCATATAAATAAGGGCATCAAGCTGTTCAGAATTTGGATCTACTAACATACCTGTAGCTTCAAAACCCAATAGTTTGGCTTTCTCACAAATCAACTCAGCGCTTAACGTCGGAACGGTAACAACTTTAGCGCCATCTTTAAGACATTTAAGTGCATCAAGCGCTGCGTCTCCGCCGACTAAATCGATCAAGACATCGGCTTCTTCGACCCGCTCTGAAACTGGAGCAAATTGATAGTTAACGGCGTGAGCACCTAAGGTTGCCATGTAGTCTAAGTTAGCTTCGCTACAAGTCGTGAATACTTCCGCTTTTGCTGCGACCGCGACTTGAATCGCAATATGACCAACGCCACCGGCTCCCGCTAAAATCAGTACGCGATCCCCCTCGCTAACCCCAGCCTTATCTAATGCTTGAATGGCCGTTTGCCCCGCTAAAGGTAGCGCGGCGGCGGCTTCAAGCGTAATAGAATCTGGGACGAGACTCAACTCGCTTTCAGGCACAGAGATATACTGACTATAGCCTCCTCCTTGCAAAGGAAAACCGACAAATCCAGCAACATTGTCGCCTTTCGAGAAACGTTCAGTTTGCTCTCCGCACTCAACAATTTGTCCTGCAATATCGTACCCAGGAACCCAAGGTAAGTTATCTTTGTTCTGCGATGCGGCCCATCCTAGTCCAGCACGCGTTTTAACATCAATAGGGTTCACACCAGCAAATGCGACTTTAACGAGCACTTCACCCGGCTTAGGTTGTGGGATATCGACCGATTGCGTCACTAATACTTCAGGTTCACCAAACTGAGTGATTGCGATTTGTTTGTTTTCCATTTGTTCATTTCCCTATCGATAACAAAAAGGGATGCCGAAGCATCCCTTTGAATATATACCATTTATTGCCAGCAAGTTAACCAACTCGCTCTCAAATTAACCAATAACTAACCTAGGTCACTGATTAACCGACCAACGCCAGTAAGATACCTGCCGCAACTGCCGAGCCTAATACGCCCGCAAC
>Ga0209272_10001349_pt1 | contig 15693 bp, 10 predicted proteins | sample tdDd002_FD_187125 | JGI IMG/M metagenome (GOLD analysis project Ga0209272, IMG submission 187125) | Marine sediment microbial communities from the Atlantic coast under amendment with organic carbon and nitrate - tdDd00.2 (SPAdes)... | ecosystem: Environmental > Aquatic > Marine > Coastal >... | reverse complement strand
ATAACTGTTGCCCCCTCTTTATTAAGCTTTTTAAAGATCTCCATAATCTCTTGAGTTGAGACAGAATCTAGATTTCCAGTCGGCTCATCAGCTAAAATGATTGCAGGATTTGTCACCAAAGCTCTAGCAATGGCAACTCTCTGTTTCTGTCCACCTGATAATTCATTTGATTTATGATGAGTTCTATCTCCAAGACCTACTTTTTCAAGGGCCTCACGAGCCATATTTTTCCTTGCATCACCTTTTATTTTCCCATATATCAAAGGAATTTCTACATTGTGTATCGCAGGGACTCTAGACAATAAATTAAACGATTGAAAAACAAACCCAATCTTTTGATTTCTTATACGTGCTAATTTCATATCATCTAACTCTTCAACATTGATGCTGTCTAAAGCATAAGAGCCTTCTGAAGCTAAGTCCAAACATCCTAAAATATTCATCAATGTTGATTTTCCAGATCCAGAAGGACCTATTATTGATACAAATTCACCCTTTTTTATATGAAGATCAATACCTTGAAGCGCCTTAACCTGTATGGCACCAGTATCGTATACTTTCCATAAGTTTTCTATTTTTATCATTATTTCACTTCCGTTTCAACCACAGTCTTATCTGATGTGATCTCTTCATTCGGATTTAAAATCACATGATCATCTGCTTTAATTGTCTCTGTAATTGCTTGGAATTTAAACATCCCTTCAACACCACGTTCAATAATATGTTCAGTTATTTTACCCTCTGAAACTGTAAAAACTTTTTTATTGCCGTCTTTATCGATATACACCGCCTCATACGGTAATACCAAAGCGTTTTCTACATGTGCTGTTTCTATTTCTGTTTTCACTGAATAATTTGGTTTTAAACTGGTGTCTTCTGAAGTAATATTGATTTGAACTTCAATAACCATCTCTTGACTTGATCTCAAAACTTTACTTACCGCTCTTGATCCTATCGATGCGACTTCACCATCAAATTCAATGTCTTCCATGCCTTCTGCTTTAATGATAACAGATTGTCCGATTTCCAATTTATGAATATCGTACTGGCTGACATTAACATCAACTACCATTTGATTTAAATCCTCTATTTTATAAATAGGCGTTCCTGGGCTGATATAAGAGAGTAACTTAACATCTTCATATGTAATAACACCATTGATTGGACTCTTGATTTTCATGTCTTCCAATTGATTTTTTTGGTTCACCAGTGAATTCTCAAGAGATTGAATTCTTAATTCTTGAATCTTTATATCCGATGCTGAATTCTCATTGTTGTATTTACTTCTTGTTTCTTCAAATGAGTTCAATGCTTGTTTGTATATATTATAAGCTGAATCAACTGTTGATTGACTGTTCACACCAGCTTCTTGCAATTTCTTGGCATCTTCATAATCCTTCAGAGCTGAATCTTTTGATAACAAAGCATTCTTATACGCTGATTTATAATTATTTGAACCTTGATTGATAATTTGAACTAAATTTTCTTTAGCAATCTCAAGTTGAATTTCAGTTTCTGTTATTTGATTTAAAATATCACTTTGATCCAACTCACATAATACTTGACCTTTTTTTACCACATCGCCTTCTTTAACATAAATGGCTACTACTTCACCAGTTACTTTTGACGATATATCAAATGATGTTTTTGAAGATACAACACCAGTTGTATTCACATGTGATGTAATCGATTCACTAGTCACTTTTGAAGTGGTTACAAATAATGTTTCCTGGTCGTTACCTTTGTTCCCAAATACTATAGCTGCTCCGATAAATGCAATGATAGCAATAAACAACACTATTAAGATTAATCTCTTCTTCTTCATTTCAAGCTCCTTTAATTTACAGTTCAACCCACATAATTAAAGCATCTTCATTATTGTCTGTATAATATTTTGGTCTTACCCCAGCCACTTCAAATCCCATACGTTCGTAAAGTGTAATAGCCGCTACATTACTCTTTCTGACCTCTAATGTCATATGGTTTATTTCGTGATGGATGGCGGCGTTCATCATGCCTTGAACCAACTTTTTACCTAGACCTTTTTTCCGATGCTCTGGATGAATTGCAACATTTGTAATATGTCCTTCATCCATAATGTACCAAACACCACCATATCCAACAATCTCATTATTTTCTTCTATTACGATATAGTGTGCCAATTGATTCTTAACCAGTTCTGATTCAAATGCCTCTTTTGTCCATGGCACAGAAAAACAGGCTAGTTCTAATAACATAACCTGATCTAGATCTCCAACAGTCATTGAGCGTATCATTTCTGTTTCTCCTCATATTCTCTTTCAGCTTGTGACTTTCTTAAGTATGTCACATGTACATCATCATATTTCTTTTCATCCTCAGACAGCAGTGCCAATTCACATAAACTACCTGCAGAAGAAATATTCAAATGTTTTGGCGCAAACAAAGCTTTGTCTTCTAAAGTTTCTTTTATAAGGGTTTGATGTTTTGTGGCACCATCCCCAACAAACCAAGTATGATCAAAGTTTTTACAATGTTCTAGTAACTCGTTGATATGCAGCTGCTGATCTTCCATTGGCTCATCACCATAGATACCTGCAAATACAGTATCGCGCCGTGCATCCATTAATGCACAAACATGAGCACCTTGAAGGTTATACGCCAAGCTTTTTAGAGAAGAAATTTCTATGACAGGTTTACCTGCTCCATGCGCCAAAGCCTTTGCTGTTGTAACACCAATTCGGAGTCCTGTAAAAGATCCTGGTCCACATGCAACTGCTATACGGTCAATATCCTCAAAAGTATGATCTGTCTGTTTTAATAAAGATTCTACTAAAACCATTAACTTTTGAGAATGTGTCTTCTTATCATTTAGTGTCATTAAACCTATTAATTTATCATCATCCATTAAAGCGACAGATGCGACAGATGTTGCTGTATCAATGCCTAATATCTTCATAGCGCCTCCAATTTTTTTTCTAGCTCAGTTGTTGATCCCGTTATCTCAATGATTCTCGAGGTAAAATCCTCTCCCATCCTTAATCGTATCTTATAATGAGACGGAGGTATAAGTTCCGAAATCATATTTGCCCATTCAACTAGACAAATGCCTTCAGCATAAAAATACTCCTCATATCCAATTTCATACATCTCATCAATGTCATCTATTCGGTAGACATCAAAGTGATAGATTGGATATTTCCCCTCATATTCATTTACGATGGTATAACTCGGACTGGTTACATAATCTGTAACCCCTAAGGCACGAATAACGGATTTACTTAAAAATGTTTTTCCTGCGCCTAGATCTCCATCTAAACATATAAAATCCCCTGGACAAAGAATACTTGCTAGTTTCTCTCCAAAAGATGTTGTGGCTGCTTCATTATGACATATTAAACTAATCACTTGGATCTCCTTTTCATATAATATCTCTATTATACTATATAATTTATTAGAGAAGTTCAAGTGTTATCTAGGATGATTGTAACAAACACTTCTTAATATATTATTAAGACATAATTTTAAATTAATTAAATTTGTGATTAGCAACATAAAAAACAGCCTTTCAGCTGTTTTATTGTCTCTTTATATTATTTCTTGGCAAAAATATCAAGAACTCAGTTCCCACACCAGGATCACTAATGACATCAATTTTACCACGATGTTTATTGATAATAATATCATACGACATACTCAATCCTAATCCTAATCCCTCTCCAACAGGTTTTGTTGTATAAAACGGATTAAACAGACTGCTAATATGTTCATCATCAATACCAACACCATCATCTTTAAATGAAACAACAACATAACTATTCTCTACATATGTTTTTATATGTACTGAACCTATATCATCAGTATGTTTTTCATTGACAGCTTCTATTGAATTCAAGACTATATTTAATAACACTTGATTCACTTCACTACCATGTGCTTCTATGATACCAATATCCCCATATTCTACCTTTAAATCTACTTTATGTTCAATTCTATTTCTTGCTATTAAAAGTGTATCTTTTAAACCTTCATTAAGATCATATGAATCAAACAACTCACTTTTATCAATTCTAGAGAAATTTCTTAAACTCTTAACAATCTCAGTTACCCGATTAAGACCAATTGATGTTTCATTTAGTAAATCATCTATATCCTCGAATATATAGTCAAAATCTTCTTTCTCAAAATATTCATAAACTTTTCTCTGAATATCTTCTGGTGAATCATCAGACATGCTAATTGCATAAACTTCAACAAACTTACTCACATAATCCTTTAATACTGCAAAATTACTTGCAATGAATCCAAGTGGATTATTAATTTCATGAGCAACACCAGCAGCTAATTGACCAATACCAGCCATTTTTTCCTGCTGCATCAATTGAATATTGGCATCTGATATTTTAATTTTTTGTTCTTTAATTTCCTCGATATATTCTTTAGTTTCATTTTCTAATCTTTTTTGTCTAATGCTACTTTTTAACCTTGAAAGATATTCTACTTCTTCAATTGGTTTATGAATAAAATCTGTAGCTCCTAACTCAAAACATTTTTTAAAATAGTCTTTCTCCGAAACTGTAGAGTACATTAATACTTTTATCTCAGCTCTAGAGGGCACTTCTTTAATCTGCTTCAGGGTTTCAATTCCCCCCATTCCAGGCATTATAATATCTAATAATACTATATCAATATTATTAGAATCTATAATATCCAATGCTTCTTCTCCTGTTTCAGCAAAAAAAACATTTAGATCGATATGATTGCGCTCTACTAAGCTAGATGCAAGAACTCTATTCAGTTTTGAATCATCAACTATTAGTAAATTCATCTAATCCATCCTCTGTTACAGATAATTGCAATCTCACTTTAACAATAACATCAAGTTTTCTACCATTCTCTTTTATCTTGATATCACCACCAAACAGATTTAAAATACTTTTGTACAATTTAAAATTGTAGTACTCTATATCAAAAGTATTTATAACATTATTATTTAACTCAACTAAATACATCAAATCTACCGAATTCTGATCTCTTGTTATTTCTTTAGAAATTATCTTTATTGAAGTAATAAAATCCTTTGGTACCAAATCTTCTATGACACAAATAATAATCGGTTTAATATGCATGCCTCTGCCTTCGTAGAGGTTTTTACTTGATTCATCAACGCCGCGTTCAATTTTAATTCTGTAATCATCTTGTTTTAAGACCAATTCCACTTCATTAATAATTCTAGCTGGTTCGTAATATATCTCATTTTTTTTAATCTCTTTTAAGTACAACTCACCAAAATTTTTATATTGATCTAGGAGACAGGTATGTTCATTCATAGTCAGATCATCATCACCCAGTTGTTCTTTCACTATTTTGAAAAGTACTTGGTGATAAATTCTGATTAAGTCATATCCCATTTCTTTTGTATTTACTTTTGTTGTCATCGTTTTAAATATATTTTTGTAAGCTTCATTCTTAGATTCAAGGTTCGCTGTTTTAAACTTCATTTCCTTCTTAAAATTTGAATAATCTAGAGCTTCTTCTATAATTGGAATTAACTCTTTATTAAGGTCAAAAGGCTTTGCAATATACTTGAATATATTTGTCTGGTTTACAGTAGCAATGAGTTGCTGTAATTGTGCATATCCAGAAATAATTCCTTTGATAATATCAGGATACCTCTCCTCAACGTTTTTTAACAATTCCAATCCATTCATTTCAGGCATTTTCATATCAGAGAAAAGAACATCTATATCGATCTTTTCCAAAATTTTTAACGCTTCTCTACCACTATTGGCGTAATAACAGTCGAAGTCACTATTTCTTAATCCTCTTTTCATAGAATTTAAGATTAATTGTTCATCGTCAACAAATAATACTTTCCCCATAATCTCTCCTAGTCTATTTCTGCTATTAAAGCTTCTATATCCTCAACAGATATTCCCAAAGTACTGAAAACAGTTTTATCCAAATAACTATGAGCATTGTCTAAAGACATCAGTTTTAATGAGTAATAGTTTGCTAGATGAACAACTGCAACCAACTCATGATTAACTATTCTTTCGTCATGTGGTCTATGATGATACATTGCAGCTTCAACATATGCATGAGGTAATTCCCACCAATTGAGCAAATAAGCTCCGATATCCTGATGTGTCACATTATAAACATCCAACTCCAAATTGACTAAATTATTTTCCCCGTCATCAGCTTTATTTATAATCTCTTTATATGAGTCATTATAGAATATATGCAGTATCACTTTCCCAATATCATGTAATAGCCCAGCTGAACCATAAATAGTTGGTATTTTCTTATGAAGCAATTTTTCATATATCAAAAGAGTTAACTTGTTTGTGTTAATAGAATGCGTCCACATTTTATCAAGACTTTCCATATCCTCTTTACTGCCCTGGAAAATTGAACTAGCCAAAACCATACTTTTTAAGTTATTTAATCCAATACTCATTATCGCTTCAGAAATACTACCCGTTTTTCGTCCATAGAATGCTGAATTGGCTAACCTAAGGACTTTTGACGAAATCGCTTGATCTATTTCTACTAGTTTGCCAACCTCTTCTATATTAGCATCTTTATCGATCAATGCCTTTAAGTCTTGATAAAGCTTAGGTAGTACTGGTAAAGAATCCAGATTATTTATCAGCTCAAGCAATTTATTGTTCGTCAAGACATCTTCAAATTCTAAAATCCGATTGATATTTTTTTTAAGTTCAAAATTATCCCATGGTTTAAACAAATATATTTTGGCAATATTCTTCTCAATTAATTTATAAATTGTTTTACTTTCTGTGAAACCACTTAAAGCAACACGCAACACCTTTGGATATTTGTCTTTCACAATTGATAACAGTTCAAAACCATCCATATCGGGCATTCGAATATCTGTTACAATTAAATCAATTTCATGCTGTTCTAAATGTAGTAACGCCTCAGCCCCACTATTCATGTAAACAGACTCAAAAGGTTGATTCTTCATCAAGCGTTTCAGTGACTTTAATATAAAACTTTCATCATCAACAAACATAACAACTTTATTCATATCTACCTCAATTATCTACTATACTACTCTCAAACTCAAATAAAAATTTTAAAACATTTTTGGGATTTGAGAATATGATATTTTAACTCATTACACAAACAAGTTAATCTCAGTAAAATTCTGATCCTATTGGTCTAAACCAGACAATTTTAATGAACTTATGTTTCTATTTTGAAACTTCTGTTACAAAAAGGAACAGCTCTAATCACGATTGCTTTTATAGTTAACAAATTTTATTCACCTCTTTTCAATGAAATCAATTGAAAACTAAGTACGTCCACTCAATCTTTACTCCGAATTAATATCAGTTGTCAATTCGACTAATGATTAAAGTCTAGATGATTGGCAATTTAATTTTAAATACCGTACCTTTATTTAGTACTGATTCACAAAGAATTAGACCATTATGATCTTCTTCAATGATTTGTCTTGAGACACTTAATCCTAAACCACTACCGATACCTTCTTTTTTTGTAGTAAAAAGCGGTTCGAATATTCTCTCTATGGTTTCAGTTGACATACCACAACCATCATCACTTATCTGTATCATAATTTCCTTGTTTAGATTTATTAGTTCAATCGTAATCGTCCCCAGCTCATTTTTGTTTGAACTTTCAATTGCATGAGCAGCATTAATGATAAAATTCATAAATACTTGCTTTAACTTTGAAGCAAATCCATAAATTTCATACTTCTTATCTTCTAAATATTTCAGTCTAACATTTGCATGGTATTTGTATTCATTTTTAGCTAAAATAAGCACTGTTTTTATCTCATCAACTAAATCAACCAATGCTTTTTCCTCTACTGAACCTTTGAAAATATACTTTTTTAGACCTTCTGCAATATCTTTTATTTGTGTTACACCTTTATCTATATCTAAGAAAGCATCATGTAAATCAATGACATCCTCTTTTACTAAATTCTCAAAATCTTCGAACTGTTCAATGATATATTTAATATTTCCTTGTATAAACGACAAAGGATTGTTTATTTCATGCATGATTCCAGATGAAAGAAGTCCTAATGATGCAACTTTATCCTGTTCAAATAATTTATTCTTCAAGTTTAAGTTTAAGTTTTTCAATTCTTTTTCTTTTGTCGTATCAGTTTGAATGCATACAAACCCTGTAATACTACTATTCTCCTTTACAGGATATATTGTTTGGTCAACCCAATAAAAGCCACCATCTTTTCTTCTATTGTGAAATTCGCCTTCCCAAACATGTCCACTTTTAATGGTATACCATAACTTTTGATAATAATCATCGGCCAACTCATGAGACGATACAATACTCATATTCGCTCCCATGACATCTTCTTTTGAATAACCCGATACTTGCGTGAAAATTTCGTTTACATATTCTATATTGGCATCACCATCAGTCATCATAATAATGGACTTGCTTTGATCTATTGCTTTGTTAACTCTACTCAATTCTCTATTTCGTTTTATGCCTTCTGTAATATCATTAACGATACAAATGAATTGATGTGTTTGCTCTAATTCATCAAAAGCGGTATTTACATGCCATCTACAGATGATAACCTTTTGATCCGATGTTATATTTTCAAGAACCATTTCAGCTTGACCTTGGTTTAAAGCCTGGCTAAATAAGGCATTCATATCTTTTAATTGGTCTTCATTGGACAATAACTTGATAACATTCTGGTCCTTTGTGTTTATTAACTTAACACCAAAAATATTTTCGCAAGATATGTTCCATTTTTTAACTGCGAAATTCTCTGCTATAATCATCATCCCTGACGGTGCTTCATCAAATGCCTGAAGATATGAGTTGGATAATCCCAATAGTTCCATCTCATTTTCTTCTAAATTGTCAATGAACTCAATATATAATCTAAATACATCTTCTTCTTTTTTCTTATTTACTGCACAAGTGACTTTGCTATAAGTATGATCATAATTTGTCAGTTGTAGCATGATTGCTCTGAAGCCTAAATCTCCTTTTGCATTATTGATGAATTTCTTGAAAGTTTTTTTAAACTGAGCTGGAATCATATCCAATATGGACAACTCAACAAAGCTATCGAAGTCATAACCTAAAGCTTCAGCTAAAGCAACATTTGGTGTTATTAACTTATATAGATTATTAATGTCTTGCATAATAATTCTGCCATGATTATAAAACTTTTTAGAACTAATCTCATGAGATAACAACTCAGTCACAGTCTTTTGTACATGAGTATTTAACTTATCATGATTATCTAGTAAATTTCGAACCGCCTCTGGTTTTGAGAATATATAACCTTGAATAATGTAACACTTTCTAGAATATAAGAATTCCAATTGTTCAATTTGCTCTATACCTTCAGCTATGACTTTAATATTTAAGTTATTACACATACTGATGATTGCTTTTAATATTAAAATATCATCTACGTTTTCTGTTAAACTCGTTATGAAACTTTTATCTATTTTGACGTATTGGATACCAATATTCCTAATTCTTTCAAATGAGGAGTAGCCCTTTCCAAAATCATCAATGGCTAATAAAAATCCCAGTTCTTTTAACTCATCAATTGCAAAATTCATATGATTTGTCGTTGGATCTTCGGTTATTTCAAACACTATTTTTTTGACATCTATATCATCTTTTTCCTTTAAAATATGCTCAATTAGCAACTTGCTTGCTATAGTTTTTGTAGATAAATTAATATGAAAAATTAAATTCCGAAGGTCTTTATGATGATTTTTAATGAAATCAAATGTTTCTTTAATCACCCATAAATCTATACTAACAATTTCACCAGTTAATTCTGCATACGGAATAAACTCATCTGGCATAATCATGCCATGTGTCGGATGATTCCATCTCAGCAGTATTTCATATCCTTCTATCGCATTATCTTCTATATTAATTATTCCTTGAGCATACAATTCGAATTCCGAACTCTCTATCGCTTTTTTTATGCCATTCTTTATCTCAAGTGCTCTAGAATAACTCGTCTTATTTGAATAAGTGTGTATAACATTGAATTCGTAAGGATCAAACGAACCCATAATATCTTTCAAAGAATCTAATTGATTTTCAGAATAAACATCATAATCCGATATACCGATACGACACTTACAATCTCCATCATCAGACTTATATTGATCAAAATGTTCTAAAAAAATACTCAGAGCAACATAAATATCAGATAATTTATCTTCTGTATATACTAAGACTGAATTACCAACTTCAATTGATTTATAAACTAATTTTCGTATTTCAAAATCCTCATGCAAAACTGTATTAACAAACATCAGGTATTTTTGGAAAACCTCTTTTCTTTCGACATCTAAGAAGAGTTCTATTTTAACTAAATGACCTTTATCAAATTTTTTGAATCCTATTAACTTGTCATAAGTAAGTTCTTGTTTTTGAAATGAGTAATAACATTGTGGCTTAAATACCAATATTGAGTATGCGTCACTTGCATAATTAAATTTACTTCTAACAACATTTACCGGAATAAAAATATCCTTTGAAGTATTATATAATTTAGCATTAAATTCACTTTTATATATAAGAAATGGATTATCTATCATAAGTATATCTTCAATAGACAAACTTTTAGTCACATTGCTATCTATCTCTATCAATTTATTGAATGCGATACTACTCTCAACAATTCTATCCAATTCTGTATCCGAATGTTTTACAATACATACGGCATCATCCACATTCTTAAATATATCAAAAATGTTACGATCATTTTCTTGTGATTTTTCATCTACCTTACTTATAACAGAGAATAAAAGATCTTTACCTCCTATCATAATCTGGTAATTGATCACATTAACTTTTATGATGGTTTGGTTTTTTAGTTTGTGCGTAAAAATAAAGTGATTTCTATTTTCTCTCTTCGCTTCCGATAACTCAAATAAAACTTCGTTATCGGTAAATGTATTTATATCGGATATATTCATTCCCATCATTTCATCAGAGGTGTAACCATAAAAATCACACGCCGATTTATTAATATACACAAGTTCGCCATTACTATCTTGTAGTAATATTGAAGCAGGATGGTTTTCAATCATTTCTCTATACATAGAATTTTTAAATTTCATTTTCCACTCTCATTTCACATTCGCAACCTATATAAGACACTAGTATCCAACGATTTGCTTATCATTAATACTAGTTTAACTAAATCTAATTATGATTACATTTCCAACTAACAAACGGAACTATTACCATAAACATACATCTTCGTCATACTCATACCCACTTAGTTACTAGAAAATCACTCAATTTTATATTTCTGAACATCAAAATACCAATGTAAAATAATACTTTACATTGACGCAAAATAAAAAAAAACGCCAACCAAAAAGTTGACGTTAAATATCATTTTTATTTTTATTTCTTGTGTACAATATTACCATCTATTATTGTATAAAGTGGTGACGCTTGTAAATCAAAAGGATGTCTGTCCCAAATAACAACATCAGCATCTTTACCAACTTCTAAACTACCTACTCGATCGTCTAATTCTAGAATCTCAGCAGCATTGATTGTGATTGCTTTAAGAGCATCTTCTTCTGTCATCCCAGCTTTCATCGAAAGTGCTGCACACATATTTAAATGATGAAGTGGAATAACTGGACTATCAGTCATAATTGCAACTTTTATACCCGCTCTTGTTAAGACACCAGGCGTTTCAAAAGTAAGATTCTGAAGTTCAAATTTTGATTTATGTCCAAAGCTCGGTCCAACAACTGCCGTTACACCACTTTTCTTAATGAATTCAGGAATTAAATGACCTTCAGTACAATGCTCCAATGTAATCTTTACATCAAATTCTTTTGCAATTCGAACTGCAGTAATAATATCATCCGCTCTATGAGCATGTGCTTTTAATGGAATTTCTTTATTTACAACAGATTGAAGGGCTTCTAATTTAAAATCAAATGCTGGTTTTTTAGAAGGATCTTCTTTACCTTGTTCTAATTTCTCTTTGTATTCAAATGCTTTGAATAAGATATTTCTTAACTCAGATGCCGTTCCCATACGTGTTGTTGGCGTTACTTTTCTCTCGTTATAACATCTTTTAGGATTTTCACCAAATGCAATCTTCATTGCTAAAGGTGCCTTTACAACCATATCATCTACAACTATACCAGCTGTCTTAATGGCGCAGAATTGTCCACCAACCACATTTGCAGAACCAGGTCCACTGGCAACCATAGTAACACCACCAAGCGATCTCGCTTCTTCAAAGTTTTCATCCATAGGATTTATGGCATCAATTGCACGTAATTGTGGTGTGATTGGATCTGTTATTTCATTACCATCTGAACCTTCAAAGCCAATAGAACTTTCCCACATACCAAGATGACAATGCGCATCAATAAAACCAGGTAATACATAATGACCTTTTGCATCAATGACTTCTACACCATCTTGTACGTTAACTTGACCAACTTCAACTATTTTACCTTCTTTGATCAATACAGAGCCATTTTCAATAGTTTCTCCGGCCATCGTTAATACTTTACCATTTTTAATTAATATCATGTTAACCTCCTAATTATTTCGACTATCTAAATATTAATTACAGTATAGCATGAAGTAGGCAATAAAAAAACAGCTTCTTATTAAGTAACCCCAATAAGAAAGCTGTTTTGTAATTAACCTTTATAAATATTTTTACAATTGGTTTCTTTTACTAAGAATATTGATATACATCCGATAACTATGCAGATATACGCTAACTTAAATGCCGTATTATAAGCTACGATATCATGACCTCCTGCTAATGCATTACCAACAAATGTTGGAATAACAGCAGCACCGAAGAAACCACCCATGTTTACAACAGAAGTTGAAATACCTGCAACTTTAGGATTGTTCATTTCTTTACCACATGCCCAACCTAGTATAAATGCTGATGTTGAAAGTCCCATAATGAATAACAATGGATACATCAAACCAAGAGCCGGTTGACCGTTATTCATAAATACAAGTGCCGTCCATGATAATAATAAGACAATACCAGATATAAGCATTGGTAACTTTCTCTTCTTTAAGGCATCTGATACTTTACCGATTACAATACTACCAATTGCCAGACCAAGTACTGCTGCCATCATATAATTAGCAGCATCTGATTTTTCCAAACCATAAACATCCATCATAAAACTGGTACCGTAGTATCCAGTTAATGCTGTAAACGATCCGAAGAAACATGCAAAGATAACAAATGGTGGCCATGTTCTCCAGTTTGTAACCACTTCCAATAATGCTTTAAATAAGTTTACTTTTACTTTAGTCGTATGTTTTTCTTCACGTCCTTCTAAAGAAGCAATGCTTGGATAACCTTTTTCCTGTGGTGTATTTCTAACAAATACATAGATTAGTATAGCAACAAATAACGTCACCACACCAATAGCAATAAAAGTGTTTCTCCAAGTAAACATTGATACCATCCATACCAGTGGTGTCTGAGCGATTAGACCACCCATATTACCAACAAACGATGTGATACCTGACATAGTCCCGAATTCAGACTCTTTAAACCATGTTGACAAGATTTTTAATATTGAGATGAATACAACTGATACACCTAATCCAACTAAAAATCTACCTAAAAATGCTAAGAACACTGTCCCAGCAAGTCCAAATATAATAGAACCTATCGCTGCAAATACAGTACCTATGGTAACTGTTTTTCTTGCACCTAATGAATCTGCTAAAAACCCAACTGGAATTTGCATAAACATATAAGCGTAGAAGTACATAGCGCCTAGGCTTGCAAATCCTGCTTCTGATAATGCTAAATCTGTGATTAAATCATCTTTTACAACCCCTGCAGCAAACCGATGGAAAAACACAATGATGTAAGCAAATGCTAATAGTCCCCAAATGAACCATCTGTACTTATTCATATTTTTTACTTTACTCTGTTCCATAATTACTCCCTTTCATTTATGTATACAACTAGTTTAGCTTAATTCTTCTAAAAAATCTAGTAACATTCAACAGAAATTTGAAACTCATACGATTGATTCTTCCAAATCTGAAAAACCAGAGATAATATTCCACTTCCAAAGAAAATTTAACACTAAAAAAAATTAGAGTTTTCACTGAAAAAAAACTTTATAAAACACCATACAGATGCATATATTTGATATAATAAATCAAGCGGACTTTAAAGGGAGAAAATATGAAGTTATCTGATTATGTTGACATAAATCGACTACAAAACTTAATAAATCATTTGTATCATGCAAATGGTATCCCAACGTCTATTTATGAAGTTGGTGGTACAGAAATAATATCAACAGAATGGCGTGATGTCTGTAAGAATTTTCATCGTGTCAACGGTATTACTTGTCAAAGATGTATTGAAAATGATCGTGATCTGAATAATATTATTCACGAAACTAAAAAATATGCAATTTCAAAATGTCGAAACGGTTTAATCGATGTCGGTTCTCCTATTATCATCAATGGAGAGCATATTGCTACTATTTTTCAAGGTCAATTCTTCTTTGAAGAACCAGATATTGAATACTTTAAGAAACAAGCCTTTTTGGCTAATTTTGATGAAGACAGTTACATCAAAGCTGTTAAAGAAACACCTGTCATTACACAACATCAAATGAAAGAACTCATAACATTCTTATCAGAACTTAGTGCTTTTATTGCAGACCTAGGTTTTGCCAATTTTGAAAGTAAAAAAGCACATATCGAGCTACATGAGCAACATCAGGAGATGTCAGCAATACACGAAGAACTGATTGCAACTGAAGAAGAACTTAGAAAACACTATGACATGATTTCCAATAAAAATAGAGCTTTAGAAGATGCCACTGAAAAATACAAACTCATCGCAGAAGGTTCTAGCAATATCATCTGGGACATGTACATTGAAGATGGTACACTCAGCTTATCAAGAGGTCTGGATACTCTTATTGGCTACCACGACACGGAAGTGGATACTTTAGAGAAACTGCTTCAACTCATCCATCCTGAAGACGTTGAAGAAACACGCACTAATTACGATAAAGCTTTAGAATCATTAGATGTTTTGGATCAAAAATTTAGAATCATCACTTCAAATGATGAAGTTATATGGGCACATTGTCGAGCTAAAATTAAAAGAGACACAAATGGCAATCCAATTAGAATTGCAGGATCACTTGATGATATTACTGAACATATGACTTATCAAAATTATATCAAACGTATGGCTTATATCGATAATCTAACTGGGATCAACAATAGAAATCAAATGCTGATTCATTTAGAAAAGTCTTTTGATTATTTAAAAGAACACCACGGCAATAAACTCAGTGTTATTTTATTGAATTTAGACAATTATAAAGATATCAATGATTTGTATGGTCATCATTTAGGGGATCAAATTCTAACATCAATAGCTTTAAGACTTAATGCCATATCGGACGAACGTCTAGAAGTCTATCGATATGGTGGTGATGAATTTGTTTTGATTATGAAAGAAGATCACCGTGAGATTATTATAAAAACCGCTGAGAAATTATTGAAACTCTTTCATACACCGATTACCTTGCATAACAAAGAGTACAATCTATCAGCAAGTATTGGTATTTCAATTTTCCCTGAAGGTGGTACAGATGCAGATAGAATACTACTAAATGCAGTTACAGCACTGAAAGATGC
>Ga0209272_10001345_pt1 | contig 15698 bp, 15 predicted proteins | sample tdDd002_FD_187125 | JGI IMG/M metagenome (GOLD analysis project Ga0209272, IMG submission 187125) | Marine sediment microbial communities from the Atlantic coast under amendment with organic carbon and nitrate - tdDd00.2 (SPAdes)... | ecosystem: Environmental > Aquatic > Marine > Coastal >... | reverse complement strand
TCACGAGAACTTGTCTTTGTTTTAGCTTCGCCAACGTTAATCATTGTTTGTACGAATTCAGCGGGTTTAAAGTCTGTAGACATGAATGTGTCCTTATTCAAAAATTTGAAGGTTAAAAAGTTAAAATTGAATAGTGAAAGGCTCGCGAATTTCTCTGTTTTTCATCAAGAAATGACGAGCCTTTAAGCTATTAAATCTCACCTAACGGATTATTAAGCCGCGATTTCCACCGAGCCTTTGGTCACTCGCGCTTTGTAAGCTTTTACGTTGAACTGCTCATTTTCCATGCACGCCCCAGTTTTGAGGTTAAAGCGTTGCTTCTTAAGTGGGCTCGCAACCCAAAGCTGCTCATCGTGCTCTACGATCAGACCACGAGATAGCACGTTAGATTGGAAGAATGGGTCCATGTTGTTAATCGCAAACACTTCTTCTGTCGCACGTGGGCGGAAAATTGCTACTTGCTCACCGTCTACCAAAGCCACAACACCTGTGCCTGGGATGATGTCTTCAATGTTACAAACTTTTGTAAATGCCATAATCTCTTCTCCCCTTACACGACTTCTACGTGAAGGATGTCGCCTTTCGCTTCAGGATGTTTTTCAGTAAATGTCGCTGGGCGGTGTTGCTCACGTCCATCAGTCACAAACATGACATTGTCATCACGCTCGTCAGAGTTCACGAAGTGCGCAAATCGCTTAAGCTGAGTTTCGTCGTTGATAGTGTCAGTCCATTCACAACGATACTCTTCAACTAGCTTCGCAACGTCTGCTTCTAACTGCTCATTGATGCCAAGCTTATCTTCAATAATCACTTCACGTAGGTAGTCGATGCCACCTTCAAGGTTCTCAAACCATACAGAAGTACGTTGTAGTGGCGCTGCTGTGCGGATGTAGAACATCATGAAACGGTCGATATATTTCAGAAGTGTCTCTTGGTCTAGGTCACCTGCAAGTAGGTCAGCGTGACGAGGTTTCATACCACCGTTACCACACACGTACATGTTCCAACCTGCGTCTGTCGCGATAATACCCAGATCTTTACCCTGCGCTTCAGCACATTCACGAGTACAACCTGACACACCAAACTTCATCTTATGAGGAGTACGAATACCCTTGTAGCGGTTCTCGATCATCACGCCTAGGCCAACAGAGTCTTGAACGCCGTAACGACACCAAGTCGAACCCACACAAGTCTTCGCCATACGTAGCGCTTTCGCATACGCTTGACCAGTTTCGTAACCTGCCGCAATTAGCTTTTTCCAAATTGCTGGAAGATCGTCTTTTTGTGCACCAAATAGACCGATACGCTGTGCGCCAGTAATCTTAGTGTAAAGGTTGTATTCAGCAGCAACTTCAGCAAGAACAGATAGTGCCTGAGGCGTTACTTCACCACCTGCCATACGAGGAATAACTGAGTAAGTACCATCTTTTTGCATGTTACCTAGGAAGTTATCGTTGGTATCGTGCAGCTTAACTAGTGATGGTTTAAGAATGTGGTCACCCCAGCATGAAGCCAGAATAGAACCTGCTAGAGGCTTACATACTTCACAACCGTAGCCAGTACCGTGTTTCTCTAGAAGCTCTTCGAACGACTTGATTTCACCGATACGTACGAGGTGGAATAGCTCTTGACGAGAGTAAGCAAAGTGCTCACATACGTCGTTCTTCACTTCAACACCTGCTTTTTCAAGCTCAGCGTTAAGAACAGAAGTCACAAGAGGGATACAACCACCACAACCTGTACCCGCACCTGTCACTGCTTTGATATCACCAATTGTGTGATGACCTTGTGCAACCGCTTCTGCGATTTTGCCTTTTGTCACATCAAAACATGAACAGATAACCGCAGACTCAGGCAGAGAGTCAGCGCCAAGTGTTGGTTTTTCGCCACCAGCATGCGCAGGTAAAATAAGTGCATCTGGATGTTCTGGTAGGTCAATTTCATTCAGCATAAGCTGTAGAAGATCACCATAGTCAGAAGTATCACCCACCATTACTGCGCCAAGAAGCTTCTTGTTGTCTTCAGAAACGATTAGGCGTTTGTAAACTTCTTGCTCTTCGTTTTGGTAAACGTAGCTCTTACAGCCCGGAGTGCGACCGTTAGCATCACCAATAGAACCTACTTTTACGCCAAGAAGTTTAAGTTTTGCTGACATGTCAGCGCCTTCAAACTTACTGTCGTTACCAACGATGTGGTCTACAGCCACTGTCGCCATTTTGTAACCCGGTGCCACTAGGCCGTAGAAAGTTTCATTCCACGATGCACACTCACCAATCGCGTAGATGTTTTCATCTGAAGTCTGGCAGAAGTCGTTGATTGCTATACCACCACGTGGCGCTACGTCCAACTTCATGTCACGAGCAAGCTTGTCTTGAGGTCGAATACCCGCAGAGAAAACGATAAAGTCAGTTTCTAACTCTGTACCATCAGCAAAACGCATAACATTACGTGCATCTTTGCCCTCAGGAGCGATTTCTAGCGTGTTTTTGCTGGTGTGAACTCGCACACCCATGCTTTCAATTTTTTGACGAAGCTGGTTACCACCCGCTTGATCTAACTGCTCAGCCATTAGCTTTGGTGCAAACTCAATCACGTGCGTTTCAACACCTAGCGCTTTCAGTGCACCAGCCGCTTCTAGACCAAGTAGACCACCACCAATTACCACGCCTACTTTGCTCTTTTTAGCACAGGCTTCGATTGCTTTTAGATCTTCAATCGTACGGTAGACGAAGCAATCTTTGCTCTCGCGGCCTTTGATTGGTGGAACGAATGGGAAAGAGCCCGTCGCCATGATCAATTTGTCATATTTGATTTCGCGACCAGAGCTTGAGTAAACGATGTGTTTGTCACGGTTAACGTTAATTGCACGTTCACCGATTAGCATGTTGATGCCGTGTTTCTCGTAGAAGCCTTCTTTAACTAAAGAAAGTTCATCAGCAGTGTGATGAGAAAAGTAAGACGAAAGGTGGACTCGGTCATAAGCGACACGAGGTTCTTCACAGAAAACAGTGATCTCATATTGAGAAGCGTCCGTCTTCTCAACTAGGTCTTCAATGTAACGGTGACCTACCATACCGTTACCGATAACAACCAGCTTCAACTTGCTCATAGTACTTCCTAAGGGTTAGGTTTTTTATCTGAGCCAATTGTTAATTATGAAAGAAAATTAATAAATGATGTAAATCAATTACGAGAAAAAACTACCCTAAAGGGGTAGATACCTAATTTAACGCTAGCTATTGTGTAAATTTGTTACAAATAAGACCAAAATATCCCTTTTAGCTGTGAAGTTCGTCGAATGTTTTATCTTATATTGTCATTAAAATCTGATTTAGACGGATTATTAGTCACAATACGTTTGTTAACTGAACTAACCTACGACTAAAGACTTAGTCTTTATTTTCTTCACAAATTCACGGGAGATTTGACCAAAACTTTACAAATCAACAAGTTGTCAACACCTAGGTATTGACAAACCCCTTTTCTATTACAAATGAATGTTTTTTTTGTGATCTTGATTCATTTATCTTCTTGATTCCGCAAAAGAAAGGAATACTATTGTCTGATATTTATACGTAAGCATCTTGATGCAGGCAAAGGGAATGGAACTCGATATATTTAATCCTTCTCGACATATTCGTCGAGCAGTTTTATTTTGGTTAAGCCTGTTGCTTGCTTGTATGTCAGCGACTTTTAGCGCCGTTAATCTACTAAATGGCACAGAACAAACTCAGACGTGGATATCACTCACGTTTTGTCTTGTATCACTGTTTGTTTGCTATAACACCTATCGCCAAACCATTAACTCGGCAATGACGGTGAGTTACGTCTTTGCACTCATTACGCTTGTCACTTACGCCAGTTTTATTTACCCCCTATCCTATGGTCTATTCATATGGGCATGCCTGTTTCCCGTGTTGTTTTATCTTATTTTGGGTAGACGTAAAGGCATGTTTGCAACAGGAGCAGGCTTCTTAACTGTTTTAATTACGGTTACCTACAAAATTATTGAATGTAGCTTCGTAGAAAGCGCTCACCTTGCAATCAATTTCTCTCTCACTTTTTTATGCATTTGGCTTACTTCCCACATACTGGAAGTCAAAAGAAAGACTTCAGAGGCGTCTTTGGGGCAACTCGCCTCCCGCGACTCGCTGACCAATGTCTATAACCGACATGCACTCGTGCATAACTTCAATCGCTACCACAACGAGAGTATCAAAGTTCCTGTATCTCTCCTCATCCTAGATTTGGATTTTTTTAAGCAGGTTAATGATCAATACGGCCACGATGTGGGAGATAAAGTCTTAGTGGAAACTGCGGCTTTATTAGACGCATGGAGTGATGAGCATTTGGTGTATCGAATTGGTGGAGAGGAGTTTTGTATTGCACTGCACGACTCAGATTTACTTCAAGCCACTTACAAGGCAGAACAAATTAGGCATGCAATTGAACGCTATGACTTCAATGGTGCAGAGGTTGCGATTAAGCTCACTGCCAGTATCGGTGTATACCAATGCCATCATTTTGATAGTTTAGAATCCGTACTAAAAGAAGCGGATAAAGAGCTTTATAAAGCGAAGAAGAATGGCCGAAACCAAGTTATGGTATGTAACGAGCAAGCCTCAGCCTTATCTTCTTGCTAAATGAGCTTTGAACGAGTTCATCATCGAATCGTACAAAGCCACATCCATCACGCATCATCTTCAAACACCACATTGTAGTTTTCGGTATAAGTACAATGTGGCTGACGACTACAGGTAAAGAAACGACGCCCTTTATGCTCACCCTGACTGGCTGTTTTTATCACCATTGGGCTGCCGCATCGCTTGCAGAAGCGAACTTCTTTATCAGGCTCAATTAGGTCAATATGAGCCGCTAGCAGTCGGCGTAAACGCCCAACTTGATAACTGTGTTTAATACTTGCACCAATCAATGGAATCGAAGCAGATTTACAGACATGCATTAGAAGCTTTTGACGCTCGATCTTACCTTTATCAAGCTCTTTACCATTATCCAGTTCAATAACGACCCTAGGGTGTAGGCTTCGAGGATCACATACGACAAAATCAAAGTAGCTCTTGGCAATTCTATTGTTTGCGATGAACCACTGTTTTTTATTCGTCGAGAGTGGTGTTGCGATGTGAGTCATATTCACCTTAGCTAACACTATCCCATGCTGGCCAACTGCGGTAACAAGTGCATTGTAAAAAGCTGACTCTTGCATATTAAGCAAAGGTCCTTTTTTCTTATATGCGCTGTCTTTTAACTCATCTTGCTTGAGGTAGCGTTGTTGGACCATAAAGAAGAACACCACCAAGATGGCAACAACAATAAAAACACTTTCCATCGACGACTCACTAAACCTGAGAGAACTACGTTCATTATTATTAGATTTTAATCGCTTACATCAATAATACGCTACTGTTTTTGCGAAGGCTGCGATGGCAAACTGAGTTCGATGACCGTTCTTTGTGATTCATTGACTTCTTGTAGAGCACCTCCCCAATGCTTTTGAACAAGCCTCTCTATCATTCCATTTTCACGCGCTTTCAACAGTGCGTCATGCAATAGGGGCTGCAGGTCTGCATATTTAGGAGATATATAAAAATAAAAGTCCCTTTCATACTGTAGTAAAAGATGGTTTTCTATGGCTAGATGAGGATTCAGTTTAGCCTCATTCATAACTTCATTGAGACCTCTAGGAAAATAGTTAACATCACCATCTACAGTTAGTTTCTGGTATAGAGTTCGCCATTCACCATCTTCTCGATAGACAGCAAGGTCATTACTCTCCCATACCTCTACATCGAACCAATTGATACCCATTCCTCCAATCAATCCCGATGCTCGCAATTCATCTATACTATTAATTTTTGACAACTTAGCTTGAAGTTCTGGTGGGATTAACATGATACGCTTTCCGATTAAGCCATTAGTTATCGGAACACCAACTGAAACAAATTTAGCATCACGCTCGGAAGTTGGCAGTAACCACGTCAACGTGAGCGCTCCAGAGCTGACCATTTTTATGGCTCGCTTTTGCGGAGTATGCTCATCTAAAATCGAGATTTCGACATCATAGCCTTGAGCCGCAAGCGCTTCATACAGCAACTCATGGTAAAACGCGTGTCCACCATCGATCTGCGCAGCAAGCGTAAGTGAAATAGTCTCTTTACTATAAACACTGGCCGAGAGTAAAAGAAAAAGAATGGCTATGACTTGCATACACACCTCTAAGGTAATGACTCTTATATACTTTAGAGGCAGTAATACGATACGTCTAGAATTGACCGATTCATTTAGTTAATTAGGTTGAGCGTTTGTAAGTGCGTTCAGGGCGTCCTACTGAGCCATAATTGAGATCCGCTTCGAGTTCACCAGTACTAATTAGGTATTCTAAATAACGCCGCGCAGTTGTTCGACTGGCCCCTATTTTCTCACCAGCTTCATCAGCAGTTAAGTTGACGGCCTGATTAAATAACGCTTTGATTTTATCTAACGTCACACCATCGATTCCTTTTGGTAAACGAGTAGAAGCAATGTCCGGTGTGTTAGTAGATTGAAGCATTTTGTCCACCATTGACTGATCTAAGTCATTAGTATGATGTAGTTGTAGCTTCTGCCCCACATACTTGGTTAAGGCCGCCTCTAACCTTGGGAACATAACTGGCTTAAGCAAATAATCTACCACCCCACCACGCATCGCCTGCTGTAGGGTATCCACATCTCTCGCAGCGGTAATTAGAATGACATCACACCCTAAATTGTTACTACGCAGCTCATTTAGAATCTCCAAGCCAGAACCATCAGGAAGGTGCACATCCAACAAAAGTAATTCAGGCTTTAAAATATCAAGCTGAATGCTGGCTTCCATTTTACTCGTAGCAATACCAATAACCTCATAGCTTCCGATTTGCTCTAGGTATTTTTGATGCAACTGAGCAATAGCAATATCATCTTCAATGATCATCACTTTGGTTTTTGTCGTCATACCAAATCTTCCTTAGGTAGATACACCGTCATTCTGGCCCCACTCTCCTTATTATTTACCATTTCTAATTCGCCTTGGTAACGCAGAGCAAGCTCGTTTACAAGATGCAATCCTACACCTCGAGTATGCTTGTCTTTCGTCGATACGCCTCGCATCACCAATTCTTCCGCAGCAATGTTATCAGGTAAGCCACAGCCGTGATCCGAAACTTCTAAAATCACTTCATTGCCATAATCACTTACTGACACTTCTATTTTACGACGCTCATGAGCGAAGTTAACATCTGACGCAATAGCCTCTCTTGTTGCATCAAATGCATTGTCGATTAAGTTGCCCACAATGGTTACGACATCTTCTGCATTAATCCTGTCTGGCAAAGGTTCTAAACGTGAGCCCTCTTCAACGACAAGCTCCAATCCTAATTCTCTTGCCCTTTCCGTTTTACCGAGTAACATCCCGGCGATCAAGGGCTCTTTAACAGTTTCTCTCAAAAACTCTATAAGCGCTTGATAATGGGCGGTTTCTTGACCAATTAAGTGCTGAACGGCCTCTAACTCTCCCATTTGAACCATACCACTTATTGTATTTAATTTATTTCGATGCTCATGGGTCTGAGAGCGAAGCAAATCGGCATACTCTTTGGTTTTAGCTAATTGTTCGGTCAGTTCTGTCAGATCATCACGCAGTCTAAAACTCGATACCGCACCGACAACTTTATCGTCTACGATAATGGGGCTACGGTTGGCTATGAGGCGCTGTTGATTGAGGTAGAGATTTATATCGTTGTCAGTACGTGCTGTTTGTAAAACTGACTGCAAATCGCTATCTGGAAGCACTTCACTTAATGGGCGGTTGATACTATCCGCTTTGTTGATATTGAGGATTTGGCAAGCACTGCGATTAATTGAGCGTAGCCGCCCTTCGCCATCAATACTCAAAATACCTTCTTTGAGCGTTTCCAAAGTGACATCCAGTTCAACGTATAAGCGGCCAATCTCTTCCGGTTCGAACCCTAAAATCGCTCGTTGAAACTTACGCGAAGCATAACTCGATACCAGAACATTTGCTGCAACCACAATAAATGCCATCATGATTAAATAAATAAGGAAAGGTTCTATTTTATCTTGCAGCCTGTCGATGAGATAACCCACCGACACTACACCAATAATTTGGCCCTGCTGATTGAATACGGCTGTTTTCCCTCGAACGGAGTAGCCTAGTGAACCTTTTGCCACTGAGATATAAGCTTCACCATCCACCAAGGCGCGTTTATTATCTCCCCCTTTCATTGGCAAACCTATACGTTCATCAACAGGGTGCACCAATCGCACACCTTCTTTATCGCCAATAACAATAAACGCGGCGCCAATCAGTTCAGTGAGGCTTCTGTATCGGGTTTGCAGTTCTGGCGTCACTCCGGTTTCAATCATTTCGATCACATACGGGGATTTGGCCAAAAACGAGGCCACGCCAAGAGCTTTGAGACCCATCTCTTCTTCTTGAGCGTGTTTGATGTAAATAAACCCGGCGGCGACAAGTAGCAATAGCTCTATTAGCCCGGATAAAGTCATGATAATCAGCATTCGCTTTCGAAAGCTGATAGTACTCCATTTCATACTTTCTCCTTGTATCCCGCATAGGCTAACACTCTTGATGTGCTTCAACGAGACCCTTAGACCTGAAGTGTGAATGTTGTAAGTATATAATCAACCGTAACTATCTATTCTCCATGAGACTAAATCACCGTTATGGCTTACTAGCGCACGGTTAAGAAATGCAAAAGATAATTGATTTAGAACATATAAAATACTGGTTAATTTTTACGCTAACTACGCAATCATCTTGTATAATTATTAAGCGCCCGAGTGGTGCTCAACGTCTTGGTATCACGGTTGATAAAAAAACGATAAGAACCGTGTTGTTTTTAGAGGGAAAAAAATGAAAAGGGATATTTTTGGCATTTGCCTCTCACGAACTATGCTGTCTCGTAATCTGTCAGGAACCTTCACACATGTTAGGGCTTACGCAAAAACAAACAGTGTCGAAGATGCTAAGGTAATGCACGCATTTCCACAGCTTTCTGGCAAAGAGCTGCTGGCTAACATGGAATCTGCACACTCTCTAGTTTGGCGAGCAGAATTTGCCTGTCTAGAGCAAAAATAGAGTGCATAAAAACGCAAAAAGGGAAGATTAACTTCCCTTTTTTTGTGCCTGATTACTTAACGTGTATCACTCAATCTACTAGCATGAACTTTCTCTTTTAAGTAGTTCAACCAACTTTCACCGTTCTGTGTTGGCTCTACTTTCTGCGCTTCCTCCGCATCAATCAACGCGTCATCCATTCGACCAAGCTTATACTTTACTTGAGCACGCAGGAGTAGCAGCTGAGCGCTATGCTTAGGGTATTTATTCAATGCCTCCAGTGCCAAATGATACTCGTTTTTATGCATCAACAGCTGTGCTTGCTCCATGTAATAAATAGGATCTATTTGAGCAGCTGAATACCAAGATTCAATCGCCCTATCCCACTCCTTAGCTTGCTGCCACAATCTAGCCAGCTCAATATGTTGGTTGAGCTTATCGCCTTTAATGGTCACTTGAGTCAATTGGCGAGCCGCTTGCTCCGGCATTCCTTGTTTTGCCAATAGCTGAATCAGTAAGCGATTTTCTTGCTCTGAAAGTACAATATTGTACTTAGCGACAGCCAATGTTGTTAAAGCAGAAGCAGGATCGTTATTTCTAAGCTGCACACTCACTAACTGACTCCACCACTGCTCGTTCTCCGGCTGGAGTGCTAGCAACTGTTTCAAGCTTTTTTCTGAAGCATGCCACTGCTTCAATTGAAGTCGAGCAGCAAGTTGAATCGTTAACGGCTCAACTTCGATCTTCGACTGCGATGCAATGACCTTATTTATCGATTGCAATGTTTTTTGCCATTCTTGCAACTGGTAATGGGCCTTCGCGATGACAAGCCAAAGATCAGAATTTTCTTTTCCAACAGATACCTCGTAAACCAAAACATAGTAATGATTTAGAGCCTGGGAATAATGCTGTTGGTTGAAATAGAGGTCAGCCAACATTCTGCGAGTTTCTTTCTGAGCTTTCTTATCAAGCTGCTCCACACTAAGCGATTCTTCTAAGCTATCGATAGCCAAATCGACTTGACCATTTTGCCAATAATAAACCCCTAAAGCTCGCTTAATAACCGCTAGGTCATATTGACGATTTGACTCAATTGGAGCAAGCAGTTCAATCGCTTTCTGCCACTGTTGATTCGCTTGAAACTTCTCAGCTTGTTGCAGTTTCTGAGCAGAAAAACGGGACAATTCCGTCGCAGAAACTTGGACGGAAACTAACAGTACAATACTCAACCATGGTTTCATCATTTAGGGTACCTGAACTCTAGTTTCACGGTTTGGCCAATTTGTCGCGTGGCGTTGCCGTTGACTAACTTCGGTTGATATCGCCACTGCTTAAGAGCAACAAGTGCTTCGCGTTCAAATAGTCTCTTCGGTTGCGCTTCAATGATTTTGAGCCCTATTGGCACACCATTCTCGTCAATATCAAAACGAATCACGACATGGCCTTCGGCTCGACGCTGACGAGCTTTTGCAGGATAGAGCGGCTCAACTCGATAAAGTGGCGTCGCTTGATGGCTCATTTTGATAGAAGCAAGAGTCGCGACCGCAACATCCACCACCCCAATATTAACGCTAGCGCCCGCGAGTTCGCCTAATGGCTGAATTGGAATCGATGAAAGTGACTGGTTGGTAGAACGCGGCGCGATATTTAATGGCTCGATAGAAGGTACCTGTTGATGCTGTGGTGGCTCCGGCACACTCCTAATTCGCCTCGATGCTGTTTGTTCCTGCTCTGAAACAATGAAATCTACCGCTTGTAAATTTTGATGATCAATGGAATTTATATCGGGCGCCCGTACTAACCAAGCCATTAACATAAACAGACCAGCAGACAAAAATGCAGATAGTGGTAAAGCAACTAGCAACCGCAGCATTAAGGGCTCTCCGCAGCCAAAGCAATGTGTTCTACACCTGCACTTTTGGCTGCATCCATAACTTTGACAACCACACCATTAAACGCGCGCTCATCCGCCTGAATCACTAAACTTCGGCTAGGGCTCTCATTTAACAAGGATTCCAGCCGAGCTTGAACTCGTGCCTCGTCAACCATCTGTTTATCAATGTAGATATCATTACTTGAAGTAATCGCGACAAAGATACCAGCCTCTTTCTGATCCACAATATTGCTCGCTTTTGGGCGTTCAACATCAATTCCTGACTCTTTAACAAATGAGCTTGTGACGATAAAGAAAATCAACATGATAAAGACAATATCTAGCATCGGCGTCAAATCAACTTGCGCCTCTTCTTGCTTATAAGAGCGTTTGCCAAGTCTCATGCTTCACTCCTCAATGATCGTTCTAAATTGAAACTTCTTAGCTGACATGCTTTGACTAATCGAGCATGAACAAAAATACCGACAAGTGCAGCCACCATACCAGCCATGGTCGGAAGCGTGGCTAACGCGATCCCAGAAGCCATTAATTCAACATCATCGTTTCCTTGATACGACATCGTATCGAAAACTGAGATCATTCCTGTTACCGTGCCCAATAGCCCGAGCATTGGACAAAGAGAAACCAACACCTTGATAATATTTAAGTTATGAAAAAGCGATATTCTAGCTTCAGATAGCCACCCTTCTCGAATTGCGTGTGCATACCAAGAGATATGCTCGTGTCGTTCATTCCATGCCTTCAACCATCCAGTGCGCAACTTAGGATATGAAACAAACAAAAACAGCCAGCGCTCTATCACAAATAACCAAAACAGTGCCACAACAGCCAATAAGCACCACAGTACAGGGCCGCCTTGTAACATGAATCCCTGTAAGGAACTCATCGCTGAATCACCACAAAACAAGCTATCAATGAAAGCATTCATCGAGTCCAACATAATTAAGCAACCACCGGTTTTGTTTGACCTTGCTCTGCTTGTTGTGCGACTAGAGCAACACCTTGCTTTTCGAGTATATTTCGCAAATTTTCAGCTTGGGTAGAGAGCACATTGTGAGCCAGTAATAATGGCATAGCAGCAATAAGTCCCATGACCGTCGTCACCAGTGCCATCGAGATTCCACCAGCCATAACTTTTGCATCACCAGCGCCAAATAACGTGATGACTTGGAACGTTTCAATCATCCCTGTTACCGTACCGAGTAGACCAAGCATTGGCGCAAGCGCAGCTAAAAGCTTTAACATAGACAAGCCTTTTTCAAGCTTGGCTTGCTCATCTAAAATGACTTCCAGTAGTCGTAATTCAAGTGCTTCTAAGCTTCTTGGTTTTTGTTCATCATAAACCGCGATAACTCGCCCTAACGGGTTATTAAGCTGTGGTTCAATTAGGCTTAATTGCTTGGCCACTTTTCGGCGGATATTGAAAATAATCACACCACGCACGGCCGCAATCCCTAATCCAACCACCATCAAAGTGATGATCACACCGCCCACAACGCCACCTGCTTCAATTCTATCCATCAAAGTAGGCTGATAAGCGTATTGCTGTAAAACTTGTCCTCGCGTTGGATCAATCAAAACTAATGGATGATCGCCTTGCTGCCCACTATTAAGGTCACTCAACTTCGGCGCATATTTGGGCTGATTAATATAATCCTGAGCTTGCTTGCCATCCCAATGTAGATAACCCTGCTCACCTACCAATGCAAAAGCACCTAGCTTAAGCACCTTTTGAGATTCAACTTTTCCATCAGCACTAACATAGTCAACAAGCACCATCTTACTGATTTCGCTGTCATAGACTTGCTTCTCCATAACTCGCCACAGCTGAACAAGTTGTTCAATTGTTGGCAAAGCGCCTTCATCTAAAAACGATGATACCGTCTCTAAACTTGCCTGATTACCAACGCTATTCACGGCTTGATTGAGTTCATTATTCAACAGCTTGGCATTTTGACGAGCAACACCGAATACTTCACCTAAGCTGCCCATCTCCAAACGCAGTTTTTGTTCTAAATCCGCTAGCTGGTTTTCGTTGCTAGTAAACGTCTGGCTTAATAACTGGTTCTGTTCATCGAGCTGCTTTTTTTGCACTAACAAGGCGTTTTTACGTTCAAGCAATGTTTTTTCCAGCTGCTCAAACTTCGCTTCTCTCGCTTTGTCATGTAGAGCTTGCTCAGTAGTTTGCTGCTTAACTTGCGCCACCAACGCTTGTTCCGCAATAGTTGGAAACGTAATTGAACACAAGAGTAAGCTAAATAAGAGGCGGTTAATCATTGTGTTACCTCCTCATCAATACGTTGAACAGGCAAGGTAATAAAGTCCGGTGCAAGTCTTTGATGAGCGATTTGATACGCCTTTTCCAATTCATCTTTTAAACCAGTTTCGCCCGTTTGCCATTGCTGGGTTATTGAATCCCATTGCCAGTATCTTTCGCCATTCAAACTACGAGCGATCAGACTCAACCTACCGAGATGCAATATCTCCACTTCTCGTAGTTCACCATTTATTGTTATACGCTCGGAGTACACCCCTAACTTGTTGCCGTATTCAATTTCCGTTTGATAGGCATCTAAGATAAGACGGTACTTCTCCGCATCACTCACATCAGAGCGAGTCATCAGCTTTTCAAGACGAGTAATCCGTTCATTTCTTTGCGTTTTTTTAACTGGAACAGTGCTATCCGCTAGACGTTTTAGTCCATCTAACATGTGATACATCAAGGGGACTAAACCCTGTCGTGTCACTTGTATTTGATTTAGCTGCGAATCGAGACTCTCTTGTTCTTGCTGCTGGCTTTCTAATAAGCGAGTAAGGTGCTTTTGATAAACAGATAAATTGTCGACATCTGCTTTCAACTGCTCAACCTCAGCCTTTAATCGCTGAATACGCTCATCACTACTATCAATGCGTTTTTGACTCTTTGCTGACGCACTCAAAGATTTGTCTTGAATGTCTAATGCTTGATCAATATCAGAAGCCGCTGAACTAACGGAGGCCAATAGCGTAGAAATGATTAAAACTGGTCTTGTGATGCTCATGAAATATCTTTAACGGATTGGGCAAACAGCCATAATTTGAATTAGTCACATAGTAAAGAGATTACCACAAAGTTCAACTTTACTTCTCATCCCTCTATTTAGCAGCTAAACTTAAACAACCTACGATAAGCTTTTGATTAATATGAAAAGATACTTTTTATTGTTTGCACTATTGACCCTCACAGCTTGTACCTCAATACCTAAGGGTTTACAAGCAGTGGACAACTTTGATTCTCAGTTATATTTAGGGACTTGGTATGAAATCGCCCGGTTAGACCATAGTTTCGAGCGCGGCTTATCTAACGTGTCAGCGCAGTATTCGTTTAACGAAGACGGTAACATAAAAGTGATTAATCGCGGCTGGGATGAAGAAGAGCAGCAGTGGAGTGAAGCCATTGGCAAAGCAAAATTTGTGAATGATTCAGACGTCGGCCATTTAAAAGTGTCCTTTTTTGGCCCATTTTACAGCAGCTATGTTGTGTTCTATTTAGAGAGTGATTATTCAACCGCGCTTGTTAGCGGTTACAGTCGAGACTATTTCTGGATTCTCTCTCGTTCTCCCCAATTACCTGATTATAAACTGAATAAATACCTTAGAATCGCCGAACAAGCAGGATTCGATAGCAGCAAACTCATCTTTCCATTTCAGGCACAATAACAAATGCCGACACTTCCTAGTGTCGGCAACCAAGTTAGGCTTGAAGCTGGGTTTTCTGTGCGACCTCAGCAACCACATTAGTCACATTCTTCGCTATCTCGAGCAATGCACGGGTTTCTTCTTCGGTAAACGGATGATTTAAAATCGACTCGGCACCATTCCTACCCACAACGGTCGGTAGACTCAAAACTACATCATGAATACCGTATTGACCATTAAGAAGTGTGGCAACCGGAAGAACAGAACGCTCATCAATCATGATCGCTTGGATGATACGAAATACGCTCGCAGCGATACCGTGAGTGGTGTTTTGCTTACGTTTAAAGATTTCATAACCCGCTTGTTTGACTGACTCCAAAAGCTCATCCGCACAAATACGTTCCATATGGTAAGTATCACAATAATAATCAGCAGGTTGACCCGCGATTGAGATAAGGCTTTTCGGCGTAAAACAGTTGCTTCCATGCTCCCCTAGTACATAGCCAAATACATTTTTCGGGTCGAGGTTAACTCGATTGGCAACAATACTCATCAAACGTGCTGTATCAATCACACAACCACTACTGATCACTTTCTCACGTGGAAAGCCCGTATTTTTCGCAATGAAATGCGCGACGATATCGCACGGATTGGAAACCACGATCAATGTTGCTTTTGGTGCAACTCGCTCTACTTCCTTCGCTATTTCAACACCTATCTTGCTGTTAATTTCAGCAAGATCAATGCGAGTCTGGCCTTGTTTTATCTGCGCACCAGCCGTTATCACGACAACATCGGCGCTAATCAAAGTAAGATAGTCATCCGTTGGCACAATATGCGTATTTTTGGAGAATGTCAGTGCTGCAGTATGACGAAAATCGAACACTTCGCCTTCAGCACGATCGAGGTTTTTGTCCAATAACACCAGTTCACTGACACTGCCTAACGTTAACAGGTAATTACAAATACCTACGCCAACCGCACCCGCGCCAA
>Ga0209272_10001342_pt1 | contig 15752 bp, 16 predicted proteins | sample tdDd002_FD_187125 | JGI IMG/M metagenome (GOLD analysis project Ga0209272, IMG submission 187125) | Marine sediment microbial communities from the Atlantic coast under amendment with organic carbon and nitrate - tdDd00.2 (SPAdes)... | ecosystem: Environmental > Aquatic > Marine > Coastal >... | reverse complement strand
TAATCTTAAGCATTATGGACGGCGGGTAAGCGGCGGCGCCGTTTTTGTAGTTGCAGTAGTGCGCATCAAATGGCGATAAATCTAGGTGATTGCCGACGATGTGAGAAATCGCATATTCGATGGTGCCGGGGATGAGTTGTTCATCAATGATGACAGGGATGAACATGTTTTGGTTCGAGTAATCGGTTTTGAAGTTGGTCATAACCGTGTCTCGTGGCGAATAATTTAGATTAGATCACAAGGGGTTAGTGCGTTCAAATTCATATTGTGATGAAATGGCGGTAGGATCAGAATTGAGACGGGCGAGGAGAAATTCTACAGGCTCGTTATAAATCAAAGGTGGATGGTTCATGGGAAATAGGGTTATCAAATGTTGCGTCCATGGCGAACAACAAGAAACCTTTGTATGTCAGCATATTATTCAGACGCTTGAAGATGGAAAAGCTAGAGGTTTTTGGTGGGCAAATGATCCAGAAAATGAGCGGCCTGATGCTTGGTGCACTGAATGTGAGCATATGGTTCAAAAAACAAATGGGGAATGGACAGAAGAAAGTGAAGCATTCGCTAAAGTCTCTCTTTTGTGCGGGGCGTGCTACGACAAGGCAGAATCAATCAACGGATTAAAAGCGGAACGGAAGCCATGGTGGAAATTCTGGCAATAAGATAACGCACACGAGTTAGCAAGATTTATAGCAAACAAGGATTAAGCGCTGTGGGCGAAGTATTCTTTTAACTCTGCGGTGCTCACCGTGTCGGGGCAACGGTCAAAGAACTCGCTAATTCGACGCATCGCGCGAGAATAGGCATCAATGGTGGCGTGGTATTTTCGGGTTGGTTGAGTTTAGTGATTACGGTGGTTAGGTTGAGTACGGTGTGGCGTTAGCTGCAACTTAGTTTAGCGGTATAGCACAAAATCAAGCTAGTGCTCAAATTGTTAGTTGAACTATTATTTGTACATTGAATTGTACTGTTAGGAGTTCGCATGAGCCGTATCCACTTTGACCAAGATATTCAGCCTTTGTCTGAATTTCGTGCTGGCGTAACGTCATTTATCAAACAAATCAGCGAAACTCGCAGACCGCTCGTAATCACACAGCGCGGCAAGGGTGCTGCCGTTGTTCTTGATGTCGCAGAATATGAAGCAATGTAAGAGAAGATCGAATTACTTGAGAATATGCGTACTGCTGCATATTAGTTGCCGAAGAATTTAACTGTTAAGTTGTTTGAGTATATGAACAGCGGTTAGGTTTAAGCTCTATTCACTGCATGAGATTATCCGATGTTTAAGTGCCCATTTTGTGATGAGCCACTGAAGCTTGTCAGTAAACTTAAGATCCACCCAAAGATTCCTATATATTGTGATAACTGTCAGTCTCAAGTAGGTGCATATCGTCGTTTTTATTACCCGACGTACTTTGCCACTATTTATTTGGTTAGTATGAGCGCACGAGCCGGATATTTAATGTGGTGGGAAAGTGCAGGAGTAGCAATGTTCTTGTTTTTGATAACGCAGCTATTGCAACCTCATAGGAAATTATAGTTATGACAAATTGTTCAGCCTGACAGTGGGCTTGAACCGTTTTCTGCTTCAGTAGGGCACAACTTATTGCAGACGTTATTTGCTAGGGATAAAAAACAGGCTCAGTGATGAAAAGAATCAATGTAATCGGTACTAGTGGAAGTGGTAAAAGCACTTTCAGCCGTATGCTTGCTGATAAGCTCGAATATCCTTACTTGGAAATGGACGCCATATTTTGGAAGCCCAATTGGCAAGAATCATCAGATGAAGAGTTCTTTGCAAATTTAACTAACAGTTTAGATGGTGAGCAATGGGTACTTGATGGAAACTATAATCGAACAGCCGAAATCAAGTGGGCTCGAGTCGATACCATCATTTGGGTAGATTACTCGTTTACAAGAACGCTATTTCAGGCTGTAAAACGGGCGCTGATCCGTGTTGTGACTAAGCAGGAGTTGTGGGATAAAACAGGCAATGTCGAATCGTTCAGAAAGTCTTTTCTCAGTAAAGACTCGATCATTCTCTGGACACTGAAGACGTATAAGAAAAATCGTATTCGTTACACAGAGCTTCTGAATAATCCCAAGTATGAGCACATTGAGTTTGTAAGAGTAACTAGCCCTAAAAAAGCGAAGGTTTTCATAAGTGAGTTACGTATATAGTAAGCGTTTCAAGTTGATTCTGGGCTTGCTCTGCTTGAGCGAATACTAGGGATTTTTCGCCTGGCTGAGTTTAGCGATCACGATAGCTTTGTTAAGTATCATGGCGGTTAGTTTTAGCCAGCTTCACATTTACACAACCACCTCTATAGTTTCAAATGAGATAACAGGGATAGTAATTGAAATGAAAAACAAAGCCATTTCGTTTTTATTAGCGATGCTAGTGTCAAAAGTAGGCTTTCCTCAAGGTGATGCCAATGCATCGGAACCGTTGAGTGATGCAGATAAATTATATGGGCTTTCACTATATTGGAGTAAGGTAAGTGAAAACTTTGTTTATTTTGACCAAGTGCCTGAACTGAACTTTGATAGCGCGTATAAAGAATATATATCAAGAGTTTTGGCAACCAGTAATAACTACGAATACTATCGAGAATTAATGAAGTTTAATGCTTTATTAAAAGATGGCCATACGAATGTATACCCCCCTAAAAGCCTGAGTGAAAAATATGTAGACTGGCCTTCCATTGAGTTAACCGAGGTAAACCATTCGGCGGTCATTACAGGTGTTGATAAGGCGCTCTTATCAACCATCCCATTGGGTTCGATTTTAATTGGTGTTGATGGTCAAGATCTAGAAACACACCTACGAACTAATGTTATGCCATACATCGCAAGTTCAACGAATCACATCTTATGGAAAAACGCGGTAAGAAACGCATTGAAAGGCGTCCCCAATAGCGAAGTAACAGTAACAGTGCAGCACCCCTCAGGCAGGGTAGAAGATGTTTTACTAAGGCGAAATTCTAGGCATCAAAGCGTAGATATCGTGAAGCTAAACCTCCCGCATTCAAATGGAAAAGTTTTAGAGTTTAGGTGGTTGGAGAATGAAATTGTTTACCTTGCCTTAAATAGCTTTGCTGACCGGAAAATCCTGGATGAGTTTTATTCTATTTATGATGAATTAAAACAAGCGAAAGGCCTAGTTATCGACTTAAGGTTTAATGGCGGTGGCAACTCGGCTATCGGTTCAGAGATATTGTCTAGCTTTACGAACGCCAACCTGCAAGGTTCAATTTGGAAGACAAGGAAGCATATTTCAGCGTATAAAGCCTGGGGGTATAAAGGTTACGCAGACTATAACGCGTGGCAAACCGGTGAAATGCCGGAACTGATCGCTAAACAAGATACTACGGTTGTTCCAACATTTGTTCTTATCGGGCGCAATACAGCCTCTGCTGCTGAAGACTTTCTGATTTACGCCGATAAACTGGAACACTTTACGACAATTGGCGGGAAGACATACGGCAGCACTGGACAACCTTTGTTCTTTGATTTACCAGGAGGGGGATCGTTTCGAGTCTGTGCGAAACGAGACTCTTATCCGGATGGAAGGGAGTTTGTCGGTTTTGGTATACACCCTGACGAGGCGGTATCTCCAACCCCCGCAGACCTGATACTGGAAAAAGATGTGGTACTGATCCAAGCGGTCCAAAAGCTTGAAAAAGCTCTGTCGCTATTAATCTCGCCAAGTGTTCCAGTTCCTAATGCTTAACGTCCTCTGTTCAAGCTCGGGTTTGTGTTTCACGGGGCAACGGCCCTGCTTAGTGGCAGTTCCATGCAGCCTTCGAGTGATGGGCTACAATAAGGATTGAGCGCGGCACAGACATGTGCATATTAGGACGAAGTGGCGATAGGGTCAGAATTGCGAGCCGGTGGGGTAACCTTGTAGGTTCGTTAGGCTCTATATTACGCATTGATATATGAGTCATTCGGAGAGTAAGGAAGGTTGAAAAAAACAATATCAGGACGTTGTCGGTGCGGAGAGATAGTTTACGAGCTCTTAGCTGAACCGACACACAAATACTTGTGCTACTGCAGGGACTGCCAATACTTCACTGGTACTGACAAGATTTTCGTTGTTAGAGGTCCGCGCAGTATATTCAGCCTATGCCGAGGAACTCCCAAAAGCTACGATGTAATAGCAGATAGTGGGGCGACGATCACTCGTGCTTTCTGCTCTACTTGTGGTAGCAGCCTATTTATCTATCCTAAGATAGATCACGTGTACTACTTCGATGAGCATGATGTTGTTTGTGTGGCTGCCGCCACTTTAGACGATTCGAATATGTTCAGTCCAGAATTTGCAGTCTTTGTTTCAAGAGCGCCTGCGTGGGCACTATTTCCGAACGGAATTGAACTTCACCAATAAATAAGTTGCTTCACCCATTTACTCCACCCCCGCCACTTCATGCTGACGGCACGGACAAGTTCGTATTATGATGAAATGGCTCTAACCTTTTTAACCCAGGCCTTATGAAGGGAACTCGATGCAACAGACTCATCTATTCGTCCAGCTTTTTCTGCGTGAAACTGGCGCGCAAACACTTTGCGCACTTAGCGATGTGAACTTAGCGGTTCAACGTTCTCAAAAATACCGCTCTTGGCTTAATAGCAAGCGGGAGCTAGTGCTCTCTGATATTGAAAACTGCCATTGGATTAAAACCTGCACCGGCGGCTATATCACCGAAGTCGTGTTTCATCCAGACGGCACGCTTGATGAGTTTAGGTTATTTGACCGTTTTCAAACCAAGGGTAAATGGTCGCTTGAAAACGGCGTATTAAATATCGAAATAGAAAAGGGTGAGAACACTTACAGCTTTGCTGTAGTGGGTAACGCTGCCATCAATATTCATTCTGCTGTTGAGCACAAGAATGGCGAACTGCATTCATACCTTAAATTATCCCAAATAAAATAACGGCACGTCATCGTGAATGGTGCTGAAACCTTGTTAGCTTTCAGGCTTTAGCTCGCGCGTTGAACGCTTGGCTAGGGTGTGTTTTATTTTTAACGATAGAATGGTCGACGCTAGTGATAGCGTAACGCCATTGGCAACAATAATAGGAAAATCTTTTACCAATAACCCATAGATTAGCCAAAGGAAAATACCAAAAACCAACAGTGAATACATCCCAAGTGAAATGGACTCGGTATTTTGTGTTCTTAATGTTTGGATGACCTGAGGAATGAATGCAAACGTGGTGCAAAAGGCGGCGATGTACCCTAATAGAGTGGCATCAATAGACATGATGTTTCAATCCTTGTTTTGTGTGTTTATGGCTCAATTTACATGAGTTATCCGGTTGAGAGTGGGTGATGGGTCACACGGCTTGTTATCGAGTAACTTAACTAAGTGGTGTTAAATGCTCAATTGGGAGGGCTTAACTATCGCTTGCGATCATTGGGTCATGAAAGGAGAAAAGCGACAGCATCTAGATGTCTGCAATTAGTATCAGGGTTGCATATAAAGTTGACGGCGGTCACGTTTTGGTTGTAAAATCGCCGCTCAATTCACCACGCGAGTTCGGTGGTGACGTCTATAAACGGTCTGGAGTTATGATGAAATATTTAGTTGCAGCAGCACTTTTGTTTACTTACGGCGGCGCAGTAGCGGCAGATATACTTACCCCAAATACGGTTGAGGCGAAAGGACACACCTACATGGCCAGTCAGCTTTCAGTAAAAGCTTTGGAAAAGTTAAGCTGATACAAGAAGATATATCGATTATAAGAAGAGGCTCATGCCTCTTTTTTTCCGCCTGTATTTTGTGAGTGGTGTGGTTGTCAGTGGCCACTTTTCTTAAAATTTCTCACGCATTTCACAACCTTGGTGCTTACCGCTTTCTCACCCACCGATAGCTTACGTACAATGAGTCATGCTTGGAGCTGTAACTCAGGCTATCTATTATCGTTCTGTTAGCTATAAGGATTAAACATGAATGTCGATAAAGCCAAAAAGCGCATAGCAAAACAGGTTAAAAAAGGTTTTAAAGGATACCCGCAAATCTCTTTGGCCTATTTTGGGAAAAGCGTCGATTGTGCGACGGAAGTGGTTGTGCAGTTTATGCTCGATGAAGATGCTGAAATGTTAGAAGAAAGGTTTGTAAGCAAAACCGATGCTAGGGAAGATGAGGTTATTCAGTCTGCGCTGGTTAAAATTATCGAGCGGGCGAATGCCAATACAGTCCTTCAAGTTGAAGGTGTGGCAACTCGTTAGCGGCCATTTGGCTTAAGCAATATCAGTAAAGGAATACACATGAATCGATGTGGGCAATGCCGTCAGTTCACGAGAACAGCAGAGAACAGAAAAGACTTATGCGGAGCATGGGATCAACCAACGAGCGCGACGCGTAATGCGTGTGAGTCTTTTATGCCGAAAAAAACCGCGCGGCAGCTAGCTAAGTCCGATAGATCGGTGTCTTAGTATCGACTTGGCGAATAGCTTGATGCGAACTAACCTTATATCAATCTGGTGAGGCGATATTTGGGTGACGTTATGGCAAGGTTTATTATTAGCTATCTAGGTGGGAATCCGCCCTCAAACCCCGAGGAGGGCAAGAGGCATATGGCGGAGTATAAGGCGTGGTTAGCGTCTCATCAGGCTTTAATTGTCAGCCCTGCTAACCCATTTAAAAACACGCATACGATAGCCAGTGATGGTGCGATAACGAAGGGTAGCATTACGGCCATGTCGGGTTACACCCTTGTTGAAACAGCCACAATGGAAGAAGCGATGGCAATTGCGCAGACGTGTCCGTTTTTAGCAACAGGTGGCTCGCTAGAAGTTTCAGAGTTAGTGCAAATGTCGCAATAACGAGCGTATTTGCACTCATTCCCTTAAGAGCATGAACCGCAACATACCCCAGGCTCACCGTGCTTGCCTTTTTTGTTCGTCTTGTCTGAGCCATTCTCACTCTCAGCGGTTTGCGCTTTCACGTTCGGATCTTCTGCTACTTTCTCTGCTTGCTGTGTTGGTTGGTCTTGTTTGAATATCTTTTTAAATGAAATCGCCATGGGTACCTCGGTTTTGGTTAAATAACGTGCATTAAAAATGCATGTTATTATTCCTGACTAATTTAGTCAACTAATCTTGGCTAAGGCGGCGATGATGGTCTCATGTTTCGATGCGCTTATTTCTCGAATTGCTTTTTGATGTATGCGTTACGCCCGAGACGTTTGGCTTCGTAAAGTGCCATATCCGCGCAATGCAAACACTCACTTAAGCTTAAATCTGCGGCTCCTTTGGTGAAGAACGCGGCACCAATAGAGAGTGATAACCGATCTGAGCAGGTTGACTTTTCGTTCGGGAGGTTGAGCTGGTATAAAGCTTCTTGAAGGCGAGTCACACATAGGTTCACTCTTTCACTACGATGAGAATGGACAATCACCACAAACTCATCGCCGCCGTACCGGTAAACGTTCGCTTCCGGACAGCCAAAGAACTCTTTGATCAGGCACGACACCGTGACTAGGCTTTCATCGCCTTTGATGTGCCCATAGCGATCATTAAACTGTTTGTAGCAATCTATATCGAACATCAACACGGCAAGTTGCGATGGTGCGGCAAGAAGGAGGTCTTCAAAATGAATATCCAGCGATTGCCGATTCCAAACTTGGGTTAGATGATCGGTTTGTGACAGTTTAGTGAGCTTTTTGCGGTTCAGTTGGTTTTCTAGTGCAATGGAAAGGTAGGTTGCCAGTTGCAAAAACAGCTCGTAATGAAAGGTTTGGTAAGCGTAGCACTGCTGAGCTTGCATGGTAAAGATGGCTTTCACTTTGCCATTAATGGTAATGGGGGCAAACATCAGCGAGTTGTGGCTGTCGTGGGTTGCGGTGTTATTGAGTAGCTGGCGCTTTTTCTCGCTGTTCATGTTATTGAAGTAGAGCGGTCGATTGTGTTTGGCGCAGTACTCAAAAAAGGTTGCTTCGTCGCCAAAGGTCACGGTGATGGGCTGCTTGATTTCCCCTTCTTCGTAATAGTGGTCGATATGCAGTTGTTGTTTGTCTGGGTGATAAAACGCAATCGCTAAGGTGTCGATGATAAATAATCGTGAGAGATCTTTACTCAGTTGGCCGATGATCTCCTCAAAGCGATCGCAGGTACTAATGTATTGGCCGATGCTGTTGATCATCGATAAGTTGCTATTAATGTCTTGTACCGACTCAAGCTTAAGCCTATCCATATTAAGCTGATAGATCTGCTTTAAGTAGGTGGTTTCGCGAGCGCGAGCGCTCTCTCGTGCTCGTTGATAAGAGCAAAGCAGCAGCTGATAGGTTTTCTCTTTTTGAGCGAAATCCTGTAGCAGTTCCATCCGCTGCAGTAATAAATCGTTGAAACCGTCGATAAGTTTATCGGTTCCTATTTGTCGGGCGATATTTAACCCTTGGTCGAGCTGTTGATCGAGCTTAGCAAATTGCTCAGTAGCGAATAGAAATGTACACAACGCTAAGATCATTTCAGCCTGGTAATACTGATGGCGACAACTTGCCATCTCTTCAATCGCTAATAGGTGGAAATGCTCTGCTTTCTCGGGCAATTGAAGTGCTTGGTAGTACTTCGCTTTGGCTTGATAGAAAAAACTTAAATGGCGCCGATTATTTTGAATTAAGGGCTTAATATGGGTAAACACCTGCTGTGCATGGGGGAGTTTGTTTTGCTTTATATAAACATTAGCGATATTGATATAAGCCAAAATGGTGTATTCAGGTTTATTTAGAGACTCAAGCAAGGAGATAGAGTCGTTAAAATAGTCGAGCGCTTCATTATCTTTATTTAATTGCTCGAGTAAGTCCCCAATGTTGTTTTTGGTGAGGGCGTAGAGAATGTCGTCTTGAAAAGTGTGGATGTCTTCGGCTTTAGTCAAAAACTCACTGGCGTGCAAATGATCGCCCAGCATGCCAAAGATGGTGCCAATGCAAAAGTAAGAGAAGTGCACTAAGTACTCTTGTTTACTTTCGTGGCAAATGGCGACGCAATCGAAAAACTGGTTCATGGCCGGTATCAACTCGCCATTGCGGTATTGCGCATAGGCTTGATACAAGGCTTGATACTCTAGTGGTACCACTAAATTGTGTTTACTTGCGAGCACTTGCAGGCTCTGCAAGTGAGTTAACACTTCATCGGCACTTGAAGTCGTCGGTAAATGACGAACGTTGTCCATTAAGTGAGATAACCACTTGGCACTATTCATCTGAGATTCCTTTCAGTGAAAAAATACTGCTATTTCCATTAGCTTTTAATGTATCAGCCTGGGCTAATGGAGAGGCCAGTATAGCAAAGAATGAGTTTTGAGACGGTGTGAATACTAATGGATCTATCAAAACGGAGTGATTGCTCACTAAACTGTGGTTACAAGCCGAATAATCGGTATAAAAATAGTCAATTTAGACGATTTTGGGTGTATTTTGCTCAAACGATTCAAAAACACTAAAAATAGTGTTGACCTTATCGCTCGAATCCGTAGAATCCATTCCCGTACTCAAGAGGAACGCGATAAACGTTTCGACGAATACAACGGCGTGTTGGCAGAGTGGCTATGCAGCGGATTGCAAATCCGTGGACCTCGGTTCGACTCCGGGACGCGCCTCCATTTGCGACACTAGCTCAGCTGGTAGAGCGCAACCTTGCCAAGGTTGAGGTCACGAGTTCGAACCTCGTGTGTCGCTCCAAATGAAGAGATATGGCGAAAGCGGTATCTAAAAGATGGTGTTTTACTTTTCAGTAATCGGCATCGCAACAAGTTTGCGTGCCCTGGTGGTGGAATTGGTAGACACAAGGGATTTAAAATCCCTCGGCGTTCGCGCTGTGCCGGTTCAAGTCCGGCCCGGGGCACCATCTATTAAAGCCTACATTTCGATGTAGCAATGCGACACTAGCTCAGCTGGTAGAGCGCAACCTTGCCAAGGTTGAGGTCACGAGTTCGAACCTCGTGTGTCGCTCCAAATAAAAAAGCCCCGATATTATTATCGGGGCTTTTTTACGTCTGCTATTCATGCCTAGTGCCTAGGAACTAGTCTCTAATCTCACTCCTTTCTCCCCGTCTCATCCTCAATACACCCCATTACTTTGTTTTTTACTATAATAGAAGCGGGGGAGTAGGTTGTAAGGAGGGAATCATGGCTGTGACTCCAAAACACACAGAACCAGGCAAGCATTACGATCCTAGCAAAGAGCTAAGCAATGATCAGCGCCACCGGTTTACTGAAATCGCCAATAAGGCGGCAGAGCGGCGTGCGGAGAAAGAAGCGGCAGCCAAAAGACAGCACCAACTAGAAGAGCACCCCCATCCCGAGCCCGTACCCCAAGGGCACCCTAAGCCACAGCCAAATTGGCTTCGAACGGTTATTTGGTCGTTAGTATTGGGCTTGCTATGGATTTGGATTCTGTTCATGACCAGCTAGATGCACCAGATTTAAGTTTGAAGTGTTTGTCACAAGGCTCGAGTGACGAAAACTTGATCCATTCCGCTATTATTCATCTAATCAACAAGTGAACCAGTCGCCTTGAACTATACTCGTATCAAAGACTAACGAAAGAAAGGCAAAGTGCCATGCCAAATATCAACGAGTATGAAAATGACGAGATCCAATACGATTCAATCGGCGATTTCTTTGAAGATTTTCGTGAGGCTCATGAAAGATGTGAAGTTATCCTAATTGACTTGGAGCATAGCCCCAATAATCAGGAACTGCTCAATGATCTTTTCCGTGTGGCGCACACTATCAAAGGTAATTTGGTTTATGTTGGCTTAGCGTCCATTACGCCAATTATGCAAAGTTTGGAAGATCTGCTCGACTATATTCGCAAAGGCTATTTGCATTACGATAGCTTGCTGTGTGACGTTATTTTGCTCTCCTTAGATAAAACCAAACAGATGGTGCAAGCGCGTATCGACGAACAGCCTTCGCCTCTTGAGCAATCTGTGGTCGACAGTGTGTGCGAAAGCATTGCCATGATAGCGGATGCAAAACCGCAAGAGCGTGAAGTTTATGTTCAGAAAATACTGGTGGCGTTGGATCCGAGTGCCAAAATAGACACGCCCCTTCCTGAAGCTTCAGGGCCAGTGGTTGACGCCTCTGATATGCAAGGCTACCGCGAGCCGAACACCATTCAGTTTAAACAAATCTCTGAAATATTGCACGATTACGATATTGAGCTAGATGAAGACATTGAGTTCTACATGAGTTTGGTCACGCCGCTTGAAAATCGCAGCCATTATTGGCGCGGCCGAACCGCGAGGCAGTTGTTCCTATGTATGGAAATGAATCGATTAGCTGGATACGTGGTAGACAAATCACAACTGGCGGTGGCGGTGATGCTCCATGATGTTGGGATGTCGTTTATGCCGCTGTCGATTCTAAACAAGAAAGGCTCTATTGATGCTACAGAGCGCGCAATTTTACACCACCACCCCGACTCAGGTTTCTTGCTGTTGAACGAATCGATAGACTGGCACGACGCCGCCGTGATGATATTGCAGCATCATGAGCAGGTAGACGGCTCGGGCTATCCGAATAGACTCAGTGGCGACCAAATCTCAGAAGGGGCAAAGATACTCAGCATAGCCGATGCCTTTGATGCTCGAACCCACGAGCGCGCTCACGTAACGTTATTACGCCGGCCTTTAGTTCGTACAATCGTCGAAATTAATAACTACAAAGGTACTCAGTTTGACCCTAAGTGGGTCGGGATCTTTAATCAGGTCATTAAGCTACATTTTAAGGTTGATAATAACCAAGAAATAGCTCAGTAATGGCAGCTAGCTAACAGAATGTGAGAGGCCAGCTGTTAGACTGCGTATGAACTCAACGCAGACAAACTGGGCTGGGCTGGCGGCGGAACAAGCGTTAATGATGACATACTAGAAGCGCAACGTGATCACTACTTGAATAGAATGGTGTATTACACTGTCCGCATTCATAATAGACAAGATAACCCAGCGTTTGATTTAACTCATTTTTTGGCGGTGTTAGATCTCGAAATTCCATTGGGTTAATGTAAAACAATGCCGCTGGGAAGAATGGCAAAATTTTATTGCGTTTCCTGTTATTAAAGTGTTATTCTCCGCGGCAATCTTAGACCGAAAAGCAAAATCGAACTAAGGGAAACGCACAGTGCCAAGCTGATTGTGACACTGTGTAGGGTAGGTATTAGGCACTCTCAGGCCTAATAGATGGGATAAGTAATACCGTTAGAACGGTATTTTAATAGGAAGCCCAACATGAACACATTCTCTTTGCTATACAACATCAGCTTTGCACTTCCAAATTGCAGTATCATCACTGAGCCTTGATACATCGCATTCCTTTTTAGCTTATTGAGCTAACGCATTTCCGTATCTGTTTTTCAGATCTGGATGTTTATTATACGTTTTATTTAGCCTCTATCTTATTGGGGGAGAAATAAACGTATCTTCGCTGCTATGCAGCGTTTAAAGGTATGCTTTATCATGAGTTCTGTTATTGATTTGGAGACAATGGTCTCCTCAAGCCCATTTTCGTCTGACGTTCCGGTTGTTGACGCCATTTACGACTTGACGCCGGATCAGATTTTATTGGATCAAGCGCAACACGAATCCGAAGTTCGCTCCTATCCTCGCCGATTACCCATCGCCATTAAGCGCGCTCACGGCGCCTTGGTTGAAGATACCCGTGGGCAACGGTTTCTCGACTGTTTAGCTGGCGCGGGCACCTTAGTGCTGGGTTATAATCACCCTGAAATCAACCAAGCGCTTAAAGACCAATTAGATAGCGGTCTGCCTTATCAAACCCTAGATATTACTACCCATGCTAAAGACGCTTTCATTAAGCAGGTTAAAGCCTTTTTGCCGCAAGATTTTGCTCGTAACTCGGCGATTCAGTTTTGTGGCCCTTCTGGCGCCGATGCGGTAGAAGCGGCGATTAAGCTGGCTAAGCAAACCACTGGCCGCAACACCATGTTTGCGTTTCGCGGTGCTTACCACGGCATGACCAATGGCACCATGGGCATGATGGGTAATTTAGGCACGAAGGAGCGTCGCACCGGGCTGATGTCGGATGTGCACTTTATGCCATTCCCGTATAGCTTGCGTTGTCCGTTTGGATTAGGCGGTGATGAAGGGGCGAAAGCCAGCATTCGTTACATCGACCGTTTACTGAATGACGATGAAGCGGGGATCATGAAGCCCGCGGCGATTGTTGTGGAGCCTGTGCAAGGTGAAGGGGGCGTGATCCCTGCACCTGCATTCTGGCTGCGCGAACTGCGCCGCATTTGTGATGAGCACGGTATTTTACTGATTTTTGATGAAATTCAGTGTGGCGTTGGTAAAACAGGTCATCGTTTTGCGTTTGAAGAGTCGGGTATTTCCCCAGACATTCTCTGCCTGTCAAAGGCGATTGGCGGTGGTTTACCTATGTCGATCTTAGTGTTTAACAAAGAGATTGATACTTGGAAAGCGGGTGAGCATACCGGCACCTTCCGTGGTAACCAATTGGCTATGGTCTCTGGCGCGAAAGCACTGGAAATTATCGAACGGGATAACTTGGTAGAACACGCCAACGTGGCGGGCCAGTACTTGCGCATGGGGTTAGAGAAAATCGCCAGCCGAGTGAACTGTATTGCCGATGTGCGTGGTAAAGGCCTAATGCTTGGCCTTGAAATCGTGAAAGCCAATGGCGAGCGCAACAAATTTGGCGAGCCAGCTTCAGATGGAGAGTTAACGCTTGCGATTCAGCGTGCAGCGTTAGAGCGTGGGTTGATGGTGGAAAAAGGTGGCCGAGATGGCTCGGTTATCCGTTTCTTACCGCCAATCATCATCTCATTTGACCAAATTGATTTTGCGCTGCGCACATTAGAAGAAGCGATATTAGTTGCCGGTGGCGGTTCAAGAGACCCTGAGCCAGAAAACACTAAGTGGAAAAAACACTTTATTCAAACTGGCCAACACGGCGCCGACCAGTTTGCCGCTGTGATGAATCATACCACTAGCGCGATGAAGCAACTGTTTGAGCAAGTGGATAAACCTTATTCGGCCATGGAGCCGAGCTTGCTCGACGCGCATATTCAGGCCGTCAACCTAGATGCCAGTAATAGCAGCTTGCAGCAAGTTATCGATGACAACACAGATTTAGTGGCGAAAAACTCGATCTTTACCCAGCACCCCAACTGCATTGCCCACTTGCATACACCGCCGCTCATGCCCGCGGTGGCGGCAGAAGTGATGATTGCAGCGCTAAACCAGTCGATGGACTCTTGGGACCAAGCCTCCGCCGCGACTTACGTCGAGCAGCGAGTCGTCGATTGGCTGTGTGATAAATACGCTCTTAGCGCCGAGGCCGATGGCATTTTTACCAGTGGGGGCACGCAAAGTAACCAGATGGGGCTATTGCTAGCGCGGGATTGGATTGCCGACAAATTGTCGAGCCATTCTATTCAAAAATTAGGCTTACCCGATTATGCGGATAAGCTGCGAATTATCTGCTCGGAAAAATCCCACTTCACGGTGCAAAAGTCAGCCTCTTGGATGGGGCTGGGCGAAAAAGCGGTACTGACGGTCGCGGCGAATGCTGATGGCACTATGGATGTGACGCAGTTGGAAAACACCATTGTAGAGGCAAAAGCGAACGGCTTGATCCCATTTGCAATGGTGGGGACGGCGGGCACAACCGACCACGGAGCAATTGACGATCTCAGCGCCCTTGCTGATTCTGCGAGTAAGCATGATCTTTGGCTGCATGTCGATGGTGCGTATGGCGGTGCACTTATTTTAAGCCGTCATAAATCTCGCTTAAACGGCATCGAACGTGCCCATTCGATCAGCGTGGATTTCCACAAACTGTTTTATCAAACCATCAGCTGTGGTGCATTGCTGGTAAACGATAAAGCGAATTTCCGCTTCTTGCTGCATCATTCGGATTACTTAAATCGCGAGCATGACGAGTTGCCAAACTTGGTCGACAAGTCGATAGCGACCACCAAGCGTTTTGATGCATTAAAAGTGTTCATGACGATGCAAAATGTTGGGCCGCAAGCCTTAGGTGACATGTACGATCACTTGCTAGCGCAAACGCAGCAAGTGGCAAACCTGGTCAAGTCTCACCGCCATTTTGAGTTGTTGGCAGAGCCTGCGCTTTCGACGGTCTTGTTCCGCTGCGCGCATGGTCACGCGCAAGATGTAGACAAACTCAACCAGCAAGTGCGCATCGAAGCGTTAGTGCGTGGTATCGCGGTACTGGGTGAAACCGTTGTGGCGGGTCAATCGGCGCTTAAATTTACTATTTTAAATCCTTGTCTGACACTGTCGGACTTTGAACAACTATTAAATCAAATTAATCAACTGGCCGTTGAGCTAGGTAAATAAGGGTAATTAACATGGCAGTTCTTCAAATTGGCGCTGGTGGCGTAGGTTGGGTAGTCGCACATAAAGCGGCGCAAAATAACCAAGTATTGGGTGATATCACCATTGCTTCACGCACCATCGCTAAATGTGAAAAGATCATTGAGTCGATCAAAGGCAAAAACAACCTTCAAGATCCTACGAAAAAACTTGAAGCTCGCGCAGTGGACGCCGATGACGTAGAGGCATTGGTAGCATTGATCAAAGAAGTGAAACCTGACTTAGTGATCAACGCTGGCCCTCCGTGGGTGAACATCACCATCATGGAAGCGTGTTTACAGGCCAAGGTGTCTTACCTTGATACTTCTGTGGCGGTCGACCTATGCTCTGAAGGCCAGCAAGTGCCACAAGCTTACGATT
>Ga0209272_10001340_pt1 | contig 15766 bp, 16 predicted proteins | sample tdDd002_FD_187125 | JGI IMG/M metagenome (GOLD analysis project Ga0209272, IMG submission 187125) | Marine sediment microbial communities from the Atlantic coast under amendment with organic carbon and nitrate - tdDd00.2 (SPAdes)... | ecosystem: Environmental > Aquatic > Marine > Coastal >... | reverse complement strand
TTATAAGGATGTACTTTAATCAGTATAGGTGATGATAATGTTGATTTTTCGATACAACCAAAATTTGATTATCTAGTAGGCATTTTTAGATAAATGATGAAAGGGGTATAAAATGAACAAGAAAGATATGAAACACTTGAAGTTCTGTATAGAGAATAATGTACCTAAAGATACAAAAGGTCGTGTGGTTTATTGGAAAGAGGATAAAACTGATTGTTTCGAGTTTAAAAAAGTTAGAGGGAATATCGAGGATGAGTTAAGTGGAGTTTACATCTTTGAGTATGATTTGTATACGAAGGTTAAGATTCCTTATGATGATATTGAACACATCGTATTAACAGAAATAACATCATCGAATGAAGTTGATGATAAGTACAATCTAAAAGAATTATATGATGAATAAAGAATACAGTATGACAGATAATATTGTACAAAGGAGTTGAACTTGGCACTTTTAATAGTGTCTTTTTTTTGCAGAAAAATGAAGCTTTGGATACGGATTTTAGAATAGTTGATATGTGATATTCTGAAAAGATGAAGTCTTATATTACAGGAAACTCTATATGAAAATGTAGAGAAATACTGGAAATTGTAATTGTAATCGAGATGATATCATAATAATGATAGAAAACAGGAGAAATGGGGTATTTTAATAATGAGGAGGTATGATGTATGAAACACATGGAGATTCATGAACTCATCAATATGAAAGCAAAACGCATAGAAATAGAAATGGCGCTTGGAATCTCAAACATTGAGAAACAACATCTTTCTAAATCACAGTTTGATCATATCAAACATGAACAAAGATACAATCAGAATCCTTTTACGATGTTGAACCATCTCAATAATGCGATTAAGACTGATGAGTGGATCATCAAGCATAGACATTGATGACAGGGTATATTATTTTTAAAAACACCAAATGGTGTTTTATTTTTATGTAAAGTTTTTGACTGAGTGGTATTTAAATGAGTTGACAGTTTGAAGTGATTTGCTGGACAAGAATACTACAAAAGATTATTAAAAAGTGTCATACATTAGAAAAGTGGTCTATTTAATTGCCAAGATGCAATTTTGAGGCATTATCTAATCCTTGAGTTAAATGGTGTTGATATGGTGCTTTTAAGTTAATATTACTTGTCAATTGAGTGTAACTGAGTCAATGGTTCTGATAGAGATAACTGTGTTACTACACCATTTGCTACACCCATCCCAAACTCGATATGTGGTGTTGTGGAAGTGGTTAATAGACACTTAGCTTTTTTATGATAACCTTAGGTTTTGGATTAAATGATCCTTGTCTAATGAAGTTGTACTCTCAAAACGGTGTGGATGTTAATATGTACACGATTCGTCCATACAATTATGATTTGTATGGGAGTAGTTAATGAATGGTTTGTGATATAATTAGCGAAGAAAGTAGGTATTTAAGTGGATGTAAAATGATTTTGACACCTCTTATCTGTGATGTCAAAGAGCTTTGATAGAAGAAAAGTAGATAATTAAGTATAATTTTTTCAAATGGAGGAAAAATATATGAAAATTGATAAGAAATTAAGAAATGCTAGAATAAATGCAGATATGACTCAGGAACTAATCGCAGAGAAAATAAATGTTTCGCGTCAGACTATTTCGAATTGGGAGAGAGGAAAGTCATTACCAGATATAATTAGTCTTATACGATTAAGCTATCTCTATCAAATGAGTTTAGATGACTTATTGAAAGGAGAGTGTAAATTGATTGATAAAATTGAAAAGGATACAAATACAGTGAAAAGTAATCAGACTATGATGAATGTTGGGTGGGCTATGCTTGTATTTTCATTTATATTTTCAATCTGGAACAATTATGATGGAAATATTCAGTTGTTACAGTTTATTAGTGCAGCTGCACCGTGGTTAATGTTAGGAATTGGCATTGCTTGCATATTGGCATCGCATTCCAATAGAAAGAGAGTGACATAGAATGTGATCTGAGGTTATTCGTATGTCTTTGCATGTGAAATTCGACCGGTGTTTAAAGAGTATGATAGATGATTTTTTTGTTAATCACGATATAGCATTAGATACTGTTTTAATAGGTGGCTCATTAGGAGTTAGTGATGGGAACAAAGATTTGATTTTTAGTTTGCTCGAGGAAAAGGATGTACCCAATATTAACTGGCTTAATGCAGGTGCTGTTATTTCTAGTCTTAGTGGTCCTGGCGCAATCGCTATAGCAGGGATCGAAAAAATATAATTTTTATAACACGAATAAAAGTAAACCCGCTACAGTTATGTAAATAACAGTAGCGGGTTGTGTAATATATTTATACGTTAAATCTAAAATGTCAACATTCAAGAAATACTCAAGGTTTTTAACTATCAATTTAAGGTTAAAGGAAGGATAATTGAGTTTCACAATAAATTGTGATATTACAATATGTTCGCATTTAGTATTTTCGAAAGGCTTTTTGTAAAGTAGATGAAATATATTCTAACATTTTTTTTACATTTTCATACAAATGTTGTTGTTTGGAATATATTGTAATAGACTAATGTATAGAGCGATAATATATGAGTATTTCGATGAAGGAGGAGATAAGTTGACGAAAAATAAAAGAATTGTTGCGTTTTCTGTAGTGATTATTATGATATTAACACTATTAGCTTGTTCGAATAGCACGACAAAGGGTGATATAACCGAGCAAGAAAGTAATGTATCTGAGCAAGAAAGTAATGTATCTGCCCAAGAAAGTAATGTATCTGAGCAAGAAAGTAATGTATCTGAGCAAGAAAGTAATGTATCTGAGCAAGAAAGTAATGTATCTGAGCAAGAAAGTAATGTATCTGAAGAAGAAAGTACTAATATATCCACACCGATACCTAAGTCTTCTGGAGTGATTTACCTTTACGGCGAAGAACATGGTAAGGAGAAAATCCTAAATAAAGAACTTGAGTTGTGGGGTGAACACTACAAACAAGGCATGAGACATTTATTTAGAGAAGCGCCATACTATTCGGCAGAGTTTTTAAATATATGGATGCAATCAGATAGCGATGAGATTTTGGATGAGATATATGATGATTTAGCTAGAACTCCTGCTCATAATCCTTATTTTAAAGATTTCTATAAAACAATTAAAAGCCAGTATCCTGAAACCATTTTTCACGGGACGGATGTCGGTCACCAATACGATACTACAGGAGAAAGATATTTGGAATATCTTCGGAATAATAATTTAGAGGATTCAGAGCAATATCTCTTAACAAAGGATGCTATACGTCAAGGCAAGTTTTTTTATCAATATGATGATCATACATACCGTGAGAATATGATGACTGAGAACTTCATCCGCGAATTTGACAAGCTAGATGGAGAAAACGTTATGGGAATTTATGGTGCTGCACATACAGGATTAGATTCAATGGATTTTTATAACACTGTTCCTTGCATGGCAAATCAACTAAAAGAGCGTTATGATGATAACGTCAATTCAGAAGATTTATCTGGTCTAGCGAAGGAGATTGAGCCACTTAGGGTAGATACAATCAAAGTTGCTGGAAAGGATTATAAGGCATCCTATTTTGGCATACAGGACCTGTCTAGCTTAAGAGGTTATGATTTTAGAGAATTTTGGCGCTTGGAAGATGCATACGATGATTTTAAGGATAGCCCTAAAAATGGGAATGTATTACCTTACGATAATTATCCTACACTGATAGAAACAGGACAAGTTTTTGTGACAGATGTTACTAAAACTGACGGTTCAATAGAAAGAGAGTATTACCGTTCTGATGGTAATGAGTGGCAAGGTCTACCTTCAACAGAGGGATTTACAGTAGAATAACAAGAAAATGATTAACTTTTTTGAATCGGTTATAAAACTTTTGTAAATGTTCTGAGTAAAATTCATAGAAATGATTTAGTTGATGCAGATATACAAGTTTATGTTATTCTCCGCTAAACATGATAAACAGATGACTTCATTTAACTATGTCGATACCAGTATGAAAGTAATGAAGAAGTACTTGTACTGCCTGTATACTCAAACAATTATCATGAGATATAATGCTGATCTAGAAAACTTTGATGAAAAAGTGCTCGCACACTCGTTACTTCAGTTGTGAGTTAGAGCATGATACATATGCATTATGGTCAGGCCAAGAGCTATATTAGATGCTAACTGGAAATAAAACACATCATAAAAGCTGCAATAGTTAATCGCTATTGCAGCTTTTTTAGATACTAAACGTTACATGTTAAACGAATAAAATAAAAAATCTATATAATACAGTTTTTAGGGTATTACTCTAATAACTATATTGTTTTATAGGTAAAAGTATAATTATGATAAGGCATTAAACTTTTTTAAAATGAAACTATATCAAATATTGTATAAAATTGATTAGAGGTGTGTATGGAACAATTCTTGAATAAAATTGGTTACTCAAGTGAATTATCAGCTTCAAATAGATTTGCATATATCATTGCAGGAGTCGGTATAATACAATTAATCTTATTTTTATTCTTTTATATTTTTATTGTAGGATCGACTCTACTCGTTATTCAAACTATTATAGCTTTTGTCATGTATTCTTCTTCTATTGTATTTTATAAAAATAAAATGTTCTGCTTTGGAAAAATCATGTTGACGTTGGTCATGGCTGTTCAGGTTTTTCTACTTTCGTGGGTATGGTTTCCTGAAACAACTTATTTCATGATGTACTTTTTTGTTGTACCACCCCTTGGATTCATAGTTTTTGATTTGGAAATCAAAAAAGAAAAAACAAGTTTAATATGGATCAGTATAATTGTGTCTGGTTTAATTGTGTTTACAGGCGTTGTAGATCCTATAGAGAAGCTGACCTTAGAATCGCATTTTATTCAAATCCTAAGAATTATGACAATCACGATGACGTTTTTTGTTGAGTTGTTGGTATTTTTCTTCTATGCGTTTACTTTATTAAAAACTACCAAAGAACTGCGTCTTCTCGCTAATACGGACTCATTAACCAATATTTCTAATCGTAGAGTATTGTTTGAACAAGGTGAGTTATTGTATGATGTATTCCATAAATACAATAAGTCTTTTACACTCATGATCCTAGACCTTGACCATTTTAAAGTGATAAACGATAAATACGGACATCCAATAGGTGATAAAGTTTTAAAGGAATTAACAGAGTTGATATCTAACAATATTAGAAAAAAAGATTTGTTATGCAGATATGGCGGAGAAGAATTTGCCATTCTTTTAAGAGACATTGATGAGAATCAAAAAACGATTATAAATACGATAAGAGAAAAAATTGCTAAAAATCAGTTTTACGTAAACGAAGAAGATCATATACACATTACATTTTCAGCTGGCGTTATTACCTGTAAGGAAAACTATTCTAATTTCTATGATCTGGTTATTAACGTAGACAAACTACTTTATCAAGCGAAATCAACCGGTAGGAACAGAATCATTTTTGGTGATGGTGAAGTGATATCTTAATAGTTAATAATCCTATAGTCGTATTGTAATGATACTTCCAAGCGGTAGTCTAAATAATAAATTAGAGTTATTAACTAGGAGGTAGTTTTGATAAGAAAACCTTATTTTTATTAATCCATTTCATCTGAAATGAAAATTGACCAGATATGAATCAGTGGATTTATTTAGGTTTTTTAGATCAAACATATATTGAATAATCATTACTACAATTACCTAAAAAAGACCACTAGATTATAGGAACCTCTTTAGAATAATTATCATTAGGAAAGGGAGGAAGACATGAAAAAGAGATTAACAATATCGTTGGTGTTACCAAGATTCCTATGCTATAAGAAATGTCCAAACACAGATATTTATAATAGAGAATTCATCTCATGATTAAGGATTACATTAATATTGATGTGATTCTTTTATTGTGAAATTAAATTCTAAATCAAGTTAATGTATAATTTGTGGTATACTATAATATGGAAATTAGAAAGGATTAGTATGAGTATATATGTTTTATTTGGATTGATTTTAACTCTTATTATTGGAGGAAAAATATTAAACAAGTTGGTTGATAAAGGCAGATTAGATAACCAATCATCACTCTATAAAGTAATTGATGGATTCTTATCTTACACGCCACAGGTCTATGGTTTGTTGCTATTTACTCATTGGATAACAGATACCGGAAGTGATTGGTTAATCGTAACGATATGTTATGCAATGATGTTGATATTATGGACTGTCTATGGGAAATTATTTTTCGAAAAAAAATTTGAATCTATTACAGCAATTATCATAAGTCTATTAACTTTATTACTGCTTGTGATTGCAACTGCTAAATCACTTTATATGATTTCTTTCGGTGTCTTTATGACCTATTATCTGGTTCTGGTTTTTAGAAGTAAACGAGGTAAAAAGTACTTTGCTAAATCAATTGGTATTTATATTGTGATTATTAGTCTTGTTGTACTCATAGGGATTAATTTGGACTTAGAAGACGATATCAAACCAGTATTAGTTGCAAAGGATTATATCAGTATTCATCACGAAAAAAATACGGATGATCGTTATATTGTTCATCCAAGTATATTTGATTTGCATGAGCCACTATATATCATGGTCTGGAAAAAATCCGAAGCTGAGAAGCGTGAGTTTATTGAGTTACTTTATTATAGAGGTCAAATTTATGAAAAGACATCAGGATCAGTAAACGATTTAGTAAAAGAGATTTTAGATAAAGAGATTTTAGATAAAGAGAAGAATTAATGTAAACGATTACAAGTTTATATTGTATAAATGACAAAAAACATCACCTTTCCATTCATGGAAGTGTGATGTTTATTTTTACGTTTAAAACATCATTTGACCGCAGAGTCACTGTATTGATTCACTTCGATAGTCACATGTTTCAGTTCATGAAGCGAGTTTAACTTGGTCTTGTATTCTAAAACACTGACGGGTTCACTTGCTACTAGACAGAGTATACATGCATAATTGTCCTGTGCAATACGCCATACATGAATATCGGTTATCATCGTATCGCCATCTGTTTCGATCATGTGGTGGATATGGTGGATGAGTTCTTCATTCGTTTCACGACCTGTGAGTATGGATGCTGATTCTCTGATTAATAAGATAGTCCAACGAAAGATCAGTATTGCACCTACAATGCCCATAAGAGGGTCTAAGAAGATCCATTCAAAATATTTAGCACCTAACAGTGCGATGATCGCAAGTACAGAGGTTAAGGCATCAGCAAGCACATGCAGATAAGCAGACTTTAAATTTAAATCTTCTGTTTTTTCTTGATGATGTTTCTCGTGATGATGGTGTTCATTGTGTGTGTGGTGATGATTGTCTTGAAGCACCAGTACACAAATAACATTGACGATTAAACCGAAACACGTTACCAAGAGTGCTTGGTTATAACTAATATCAACCGGATTATAGATTCTATTGATTGACACACCTAAAATGAAGAACCCTACGAAACCGAGTACGATGGCACTCGTATAAGCGCCTAGTATTTCAATCTTCCATGTACCAAAAACAAATCGTTTGTCGGTCGATAACTTTCTTGCAAAGACATAAGCGATAAATGAAATACTCAAAGCTGTCGCATGAGTCATCATGTGCCAGCCATCAGAAAATAAGGCCATGGATCCAAAATACCAACCCGCTAGTATTTCAATGACCATAGCAACAACTGTTACAATGATGACGATTAAGGTTTTGGTTTCCGATGTCTTTTTTTCACATTGAATTGATGTGAATGGGTCCAAGTTGAAATGTCTTTGTTTGTCTTCAAAGAAACCTCCTTTTGCATACTCAATTTTTACTTGAGAGACTACTTAATACATAGAGCTTTCTGTAACTTTTTTCAATCTTCTGCTGAATAAAGAACTTTCTTTTCTTCTAAGTAAGAATCTTCGCATGGTTCGGTATAGCAGCCTTCGACTTTTTGTTCGAATGTAAAGCTGTTATTGGTACACTTTCCATATCCACCTTCACCATAGTACGTTACTACGGAATGACATGACGGACATTTTTTTTCATTATTAGTCATAGCAATCCTCCTTTTTAATTTCCTCATCAATATCATACCCCGTAAACTTAATTATAATAATTTTATAATCAAAATATCTATCACGTAATAGTGATTTGATAATAGGTGTTGGAAAGATACTTAAATGAGCTGATCAGAAGAGGTACGACTCAATGTGGGGTTCTTTATAGATGACTAGAAGAAATTCAAGTAACTGAAGAAGGTGTTGTTTATATAGTCCGAAGATGTCTATGAGCTGCGATTGTATAAAAAAGATAGACGAACATATAAAAAAACACTTCTTATCGTATTTAACGTTAAGAAGTGTTTCAGATTTTAATATGATTTATTTTGAATCGTTAGCTTGGTAAGCTTTGATTGCATTAATCAAATAACTAAGTGTATAGAAGTTTTGATTAAGATCTGTTTTTAATTTCGATAAACTTGTTATTAAAACTTCTTCACTGAAGTTTTCAAGTAGAATCATAACACTTACTGGATTAACTTTACCGTCTTTTGTATCAAGTACTCCAGCTTTTTTTATGAATTCATTTTTCTTGCTAGCTCTAACAGCACGTTCTAGTCTTTCGCTGATGTTAAGTTCTGGTAACTCATGGAAAAGTCTGATACCTTTAACAGAAGTATCTAGATTGATTGCCTTTGATGTATCGGTATGAGCGATAATCACGTTATCGAATGTTGCATTTTCAAAGTTAACACCATCAAGGTTAGCAGAATCAATGATAACATTTTTAAGTTGTGCATTAACAAATTTACTGTTTCTTAGATTTGTAGCAACAAACTCTGCAGAGTCAAAATTACAGTCAGTGAAGTTACAATTCTTAAACTGTGCTCCTTTAAAACTAGCTTGGTCAAAGTCAGAGCCTGTAAAGTCAGTACTGAAACAGTTACTTCTTTTTAAGTCTTTGTTGCTGAAATCAGCATTCATTTTTTTTCTATTACTGTAATTGATTCGATCCGTTACAGTTCTTTTTTTAGTTGTCATTGTTACCTCCGTAAGAAACAGTTTCTATTTCTTAATTGAATAGTTAAATCAAAAATATGTGTTCTTTATATTCATTCAGATCACCTGATTAAAATGTTCTAAGCATGTATGTTAAAGAATAGCACGCTATTGATGTCAATGCAATCATTACTTTGTATATAGAAGGGGAATTTATTTGGATACCTTTAAAGCTATGAGCTTATATCTAATACAATAACATTAAATAGTTCTCAAAATCTTACAACTTTGAGGTATTACAATCCAAAGAGTGTATAATATAGAGAGTAAACAAATGAAGGTATTAGAGAAGGAGAGCTGAATGAAAATATTATACGCCATTGGTGGCGGTGAAATAAGCGAGTTAGAAACTTTTAAAATAGATGAAGCCATTGTGGCTTCTGCAGAAAAGAGACATCCTAAAGCACTTTTTATACCAACTGCAAGTGGTGAACCAGAAGGTTATGTAGATTCATTTGTCAAATTATATGGTGATAGACTCGGGTGTGAAATCGATGTTTTAAGACTCCTTGATGGCAATACCAGTTCATTAGAAGCAGAAGAGAAAATCATGTCATCAGATATTGTATATGTTGGTGGCGGGAACACTCGAATGATGATGGCAGTTTGGAAAGAGTATGGGCTTGATAAATCCTTAAAAAAGGCTCATGAAAAGGGTATTGTTTTAAGTGGTTTAAGTGCAGGATCAATTTGTTGGTTTAGTAAGGGACAGAGTGACATAGAAGAATTTAAAAGAGGCAGTCTTGATAATTACACATGTGTTGATGGTATAGGTATCTTGGATGCAATGCATTGTCCTCATTATAACGAAGATACTAGGGATATAGATTTTGCAGAAAAAATAAAATCATTTGACGGAATCGGCATTGCTATTGATAACAACTGTGCTATAGAGATTAAAAATAATACTTATAAAATACATAAATCGGATTCAAAGGCGAATGCATATAAAATCTATTATAAAAACAAGGAGCTATTCAAGGAAGTTTTAGATAATGAAGATGAGTACTTATCACTTGAGGAGTTAATGAAGCTATAAACCTTTGATCCTTAGCCACATGAGTAAAGGCGGATTGAGTGGTCGTATGACTTTATAGTCAATGAATAATGAAATGTACATTAATAAGATAGGAGAATAAGATGTTATTTATAGTAGGTGGACTTTCGATGTTGATAGGATATCTGGGAGAAAAGAAATATGGTTACATAACAAAGCTAAGAAGCACAAAAGCAGGGCAATATTTTTTAGGGAGTAATAAGGCGATTTTATTCACTGAAATGATCATACTCATGATATTTGCAGCGCTTATTAAAGTAATTGGTATTGATTTGAATCAATTTGATATTATTATGGGTTTTGTTGTAGGTCAGTTAATTCTAATTATGCTGGTAGCCAATGGTTTTCAAAAAAAATAATAGATGCAAACACTAGTGTTATAAATAATACTAAAGATTGAGAGTGGATATTTTATCTACTTTCTTTTTTATTTGCAATAAAGATTTTTAGTGACAGTATATCATTAAGATATATCAAAAATATACAACTAGGAGAAGTTATGAAAACTACAAATGCTTATGCCTTATTAGAGCTTTTAAACATTTAACCAATGACAGGATATGAAATGAAGACATGGATAGAGATGCTTTGTCTCAATTTGGAAAAACCGTTATGGTCAAATATATCCGACAATGAGTAAGTTCGTTGAAGAAGGTTTAGTAACAGTTGAAACGATGGACTTCGGATCAAATCTTACCAGTACTCAGATCAGAGATTACTACAATACCAGTTATATGTATGTTATATATGTGAGACATACGGTCGAGAAACCATGATGAATTTGTTTATGAAATAACCTTAAACGGCTGATTTTTTTACTTTATTTTATACTAAATGTAGAGTGAAATCACTCCATATCATTTAAAGCATTAGGATTCATTTTAACTCTTTTTAGTTGTCACTCAATTGATGATGTTCTAGTACTTAAATAAAGCATTGTTATCTGTTATTGTATTGCCAAATCCCAAAGATGAGAAAAATCATGATAGAATAGTAAGTGAGGCGAAATAATGTTAAAAAAAAAGAATATAAAAATGACTTCAAGTTAAAAAATCAATGTGTGTATGGACAAAGGAAGAACTAGAATTATTTTTAGTTAAGTAGAGGAGGCTGTTTATGTTACTTAAAAATTGTAATGCGCTAGTATTTGATAAAAGTTTGAAAAAATATCGATTTAAAATAAAGGACATTCTTATAAAAAATGGGAAGGTCGCTAAGATTGATGATGAGATTACTGGAGATAATTTAATGACAGTCATTGATATGAAGGGTAAGTATGTGACACCTGGATTTGTTGAACCGCATTGCCAAGTGGGACTCAATGAACATGGCTCTGGGATTATGGGCAAAGATGTAGATGAAAGCAGTGAAGCAGTCAATCTAAACTGTTACGCCCTTGATGCCATCAATATGCTGGAAAAAGGATTTGAAGACTTCAGGGCTAGTGGTATAACAACTGCAGGTATTTTTCCTGGAAATAACAATGTGATTGGCGGTTTTGGGACTGTTGTAAAATGTTGTGGCTCTGTAGTGGACCAAGCAGTTGTTAAAAAAAATGCTGGGTTAAAAGTGAGTATATCAAACTTATCTAAAAAAGATTCTAATATTAAAAATAATGCTCCAATTACAAGAATGGGGATTACTGCTCTATTAAAGCAAACCATCTTTAGCAGTATTCATGACGGTACTGATGACATGAAAGAGGTTATTGAAGGAAAACTACCGATTGTTGTATATTGTCAAAGACATGATGATATTATGACTGCCATAAGATTTTCAAAAGAATATAACTTGGATTATAAACTAGTAGGTCTAGCCGATTACCAAACTGTAAAGACTGAAATTCTTAAAGAAGATAAGAGTTTTGTTGTAGGGCCAATTATGAGATATGGAGATAGTGAGGAAACAAGAAATAGAGATGTGTATACAGTTCTTGATGAAGCTGATATGGGTTCACTTGGATCTTTAACGACAGAACACCCAGTCATTAATGGGCGTTACATTGGACTACAAGGTGGCATAGCGGTACAAAATGGATTGGACTACTATAAGGCTCTAGAATGTTTGACCATTAATCCAGCAAGATTTTTAAACATAGACGATCAAGTCGGTTCTTTAGAAGTCGGCAAAGATGGCGATATAGTTGTTTGGTCGGGATTGCCGTTAGAACCACTCACAAAGGTAGAGATGACTTTTATAAATGGTGATATCGTATTTGATGGAGGTGTATTATAATGAAGGCCATTAAAGCAAGAAAAATATATACTTACGGAGAAAAATACATAGAAAACGGCATCATTCTAGAAGAAAACGGTAAAATTATTGAGATTGGTACGGACATAGAGTTACCGGGAGATATTGAAATTCTGGATTACTCAGACAAAGTGATTATGCCAGGTCTTATAGACGGTCATACTCATGTTGGTGTATGGGGAGACGGAGAAAGTGGCGGCGGTTTCGATGGCAATGAAATGAGCAGAGTCATTGCAGGAGATGTCCATATTATTGATTCCATCAATATAAGGCAAAAAAGTTTTCAAACAGCTTTAGAAGGTGGTGTGACATGTGTGCAAATACTACCAGGATCTTCTAATGCGATAGGTGGTACAGCCTGTGTATCCAAAACACATGGAGCTAGTTTAGAATCAATGATCATCAATAAAGATTCTGGATTAAAAGGCGCTACTGGCGAAAATGTTAAAAGGCGACATGGACAACTTAACAATCATGGCACAGTAACAAGAATGGGTGTTGCATCAAAAATTCGTCAGTATTTTACAGATTCAAAAAACTACATGGAAAAAGTTGAGTTGGCTACTGAAAAAGGTGAGACGTTCAAAAAAGAACTGTTATATGAAGCAGGTGTCAAAGTATTAAAAAGAGAAATGCCTTTTAGAGTTCATGCCCATAGACATGATGATATTGGTACCGTTATAAGAATCTGTAATGAATTTAACATTGATTATTCGATTGAACACTGCACTGAAGGTCATCTAATAAAAGAACTTGTAGGCGGGCAAAAGGCGACAGTTATGCTTGGTCCTGGACTAACTTCTAGTGTAAAGGTAGAGTCAGCAAACTACACCGATAAAAATCCAAAAATACTAAGTGATGCTGGTGCAAAAGTATGTTTAATTACTGACCATCCTTTTTTATCTCTAAGATACTTTATCCATTATGCAGGTATTGTTCATAGAGAAGGACTTAGCTTTGATGACACATTGAAGTCTATAACAATTAATCCTGCAGTTGCCTTAGGTGTTTCTCATCTTGTAGGTTCTTTGGAAAAAGGAAAGGACTGTGACTTAGTTGTATTAGGTGGAGAACCTTTTACGATTGAAGGCAGAATAGAAGGTACTATGGTAAACGGCACTTGTGTCTGGGAAAGGTAATGATTTTAAAAAAGTGTTTTTAATAGAGATGTTTATTGTCCACCCTATCTAGGGTGGACATTGTTGATAGTGGTGATAAGACAATGCTTTAATTGACACAAAAGAATCAGAAGTATATACTATAATTAGCTAAAATGCAAAATAGCTAAAAGGAGGACCTGTGATTATTAATGCTACAGAAGTAAAAAATAGTTTTGGAAAGATACTAAAACTACTTGATTATGAAGATGTTGTTGTTAAAAAGAATGGTAGGATTGTTGCAAAAATCACTAGATATACAGAGCCTTTAGATCAATCTGGTATGGTAGAAGAGTTGGTACCACCTTATGAGCCTAAAGACAGAAAAGTTACTTATGAGGAATTCTTGAAGTTAACAGCAAATAGTGAAAAAAGATATGAACTTTTAGATGGTGAAATCCATTTATTATCGTCTCCTAGAGTAAAACATCAAACAACCGTTGGTATACTTTATGGTGAATTATATAAACACTTGAATGAACATAAATGTGTTCCTTTTGTAGCACCGTATGATATTACATTCAAAGTAGATGAGAAGATGAATGTTTTACAACCGGATTTAGGTATCATATGTGATTTAGAAGAACATACAGATGAAGAAGACAGGTATATCGGTCTGCCAACACTTGTTGTGGAAGTGCTTTCTCCTTCATCAATATCTAGAGATAAAGTTAGAAAATTAAATACATACATGTTATCAGGTATAGAGGAATACTGGATTGTAGATCCTGAAAAAGAGACTGTCTCTGTGTATCAATTCAAAGAATATGAAGTAGAAAATTATGCAGATTTTAAAAGAATTGAAGGTATTCAATCATTTGTATTTGAGGAACTGAAACTATTTTGGTAAACGGATAAACAATTTAAAATGTTAGAGGTCGTATTTAACTCAAAGTGAATTATTCTTTGAGTTATATTTCTGTCATATAGATAATTAAAGGAGAACGAATGAGTACTTTTCATTATATCGCATCAAATTACAAACTGAAAACTGGATACTTTGGATATGAAAAAGTAAATATAGAAAGTATTAGAAAGAATAGTCCAACCTCAGTAATCATAAATGGGAAAGTTGAATGTCAACTAGGAGTTATGAAAGACAAAGATCTGGAATGGCTAAAAGACAATATGATTGTATATGACTCAGAGTATGGTGGAGCAGGAATAGGTGTTTCTGAGAGAATCGTTGAAAGCATTGGTGTAGAACAACATATCTCAAAAAAATATATTTACGAAGTCTCACCAAGTTGGGGACACTTATTAAGCTTCGAAGATCAAGACGAAATATCAAAAAAATGTGTTGAGTTTTTTGTCAAATATTTAAAAGATGAAATCCGATTAGGAGAAACGATAGAATTTTTAACAACATGGGCTGGAGAGGAAACGATGAAGTTGTCTACAATTATTGAAGTAGATTTGAGTCGTGTAAATCATATAAATGAATTTGAAATTCAAGATAGACAGTTAATTAGATTTACTATTAAATAGTTGATGAAATAACAGTTTTAAAATAGTTAGAATGTTAAAAGAGTAGATCGTCTGAAGTGACATCTACTCTTTTTGTATGATCTGTAAGGTTAATCTATGTTGTTCTTGGTAAGTACTTGATAGTTAGCAATCAACATTTTTATTAATACAGCTCCTCATTTATATCAGGATGATGATAAGGAACTGACATGATAAAGGTTGTTCCTTCATTAAGCTCAGATTCACATATGATATTTCCTTTTAGAACATTGGTTATGATATTGAAAGTGAGGTTTAGTCCGAGACCGCTTCCACCTTTACCACGTTTAGTTGTATAGAATGGATTGAATATTTTTTTTATGTGTTTCTCAGGAATACCATGACCATTGTCGTGGAAAGTTATTTTTAACGTGTTATCTGATTTTTCTGCGTTAACTGTTATTTTTCCTTCAGCTTCCTCGTCAAAAGCATGAATCAAACTATTCATGATAAGGTTGGTTAGTATCTGAGAATAAGCCCCCGGATAACTGACTACATCAAGTTCTTCGGGACATAAATTTATAAGCTCAATGTTTCTGTTCTTAAATTGCGACTTCAAATTCAAGAATATTTCGTCGACATATTCGTAAAATATAAACCGTCTCACAGAATGACTTGTCTGGTCTACTGCCACTTGCTTAAAACTGGCTATCAGTTCGCCTGCTCTTAATAAATTTCTAACAACACTTCCCGATGACTCTTTAAGTGTTGTGATTGTGTGCATGAATTCCTTTTTTGTAAGGGTGT
>Ga0209272_10001339_pt1 | contig 15782 bp, 11 predicted proteins | sample tdDd002_FD_187125 | JGI IMG/M metagenome (GOLD analysis project Ga0209272, IMG submission 187125) | Marine sediment microbial communities from the Atlantic coast under amendment with organic carbon and nitrate - tdDd00.2 (SPAdes)... | ecosystem: Environmental > Aquatic > Marine > Coastal >... | reverse complement strand
TTTCCAGCAGCGGTGACTTACGGGTCATGGAACCGCAACCATAATGAAAATGCAGGCGATTGGTGGTCAGCAATAATGGAAACTGCTCATCGGCGGGTTCATCAATGGCGGTAAAATGAACCGGCATTAGTTTCGCCTTCCCAATTGGAAAGGTATCACGGTGCAAAACCTCCGTGCCCTGTGGCGCATCCCGGTTACAGGGCCATTGCAGCCCGTGGTGTTGTGTCAGCCCTTCGTAACTCATTCCCTGATAAGACGGCGTCAACGCCGCCATCTCATCAAATACTTGTTCACTGGTCTCCCAGCTTAACTGCTGGCTTCCCAGCTTTTCAGCCAAGACTCTAAGCCACTGCCAATCTCCCTTTGCCATGCCGGGCGGAGCCAATACTTGTGATATCCGCTGAACGCGTCGCTCACAATTCGTAAAGGTACCGTCTTTTTCAGCAAAAGAAGCGGCAGGTAGCACAATATCTGCCAGTTTGGCGGTTTCTGTCATGGTCAGTTCAGCCACGACCAGCAAATCCAGCGCTTTAAGCGCCGCCTTAACATGATTCTGATCCGGATCAGTGACCACCGGATCTTCACCAAATAAAATCAATCCACGAAAATCACCTGACAGAGTAGCCTTGGTCATCCCCAACGACGTTAACCCCGGCCCCTCGGCAACTTCCCCTCCCCAGCACTGAGAGAATTTATGCTGAACATCGGCCGCATCCGCAGCCTGATAACCGGGATATACATTTGGCAAACAGCCCATATCACAGGCCCCCTGCACATTATTCTGACCTCGTAACGGGTTTATTCCTGTCCCGGGACGGCCAATCTGCCCGCAAACCAATGCCAGATCTGCAAGAGCAATAACACTCTGGGTTCCGCTGACGAACTGGGTGATCCCCATACCATAGAAGATCATCGCACTTTTCGTCTGGCTGTACGCCTTGGCAACCTTGCGGACTAACTCGGCACTGACTCCAGTAATCGGCTCAACAGACTCCGGGGTCAGCTTCTCAACATTACTAGCCAAAGCCTCAAATCCTTCGCAGCGTTGTTCAATAAAGGATTGATTGTGCCATTGCTGCGCGATGATGGTATGCAACATGGCGTTGATAAGGGCAATATTACTACCGGGCTTGAGCTGCACATGCATATCCGCCATTTTCGCCAATCGCGTTTCCCGCGGATCAATGACAATTAACGGAGTTCCCTTAAGGTGAGCATCAACAATATGGCCGCCCAAGATACTGTGATTTTCTGTCGGATCGGCACCGATCACCACGATCAAATCAGTGTCGTAAATATCTTTGGCGCTGTTGGTCATCGCTCCTGAGCCCAAAGTCTGCTTCAACCCGGCTACTGTCGGGCTATGACAGATCCGAGCACAGTGATCGATATTGTTGGTTTTCAGCACCGCACGGGCAAACTTTTGCGCCGCATAGTTATCTTCATTGGTTGCGCGGGCACTGGAGATGACCCCGACAGCTTCAGGCCCAGCCTCTTCAAAAATGACTTTTAGAGAATCACAGATCAAAGACAGTGCTTCATCCCAGCTAATCGGTTGGAATTTGTTTGTGATCCGTTTTAATGGCTGAGTGATCCGGTTATCGGGATGAACGGCATATGCCGTACTCCAGCCCTTTTCGCACAGTTTTCCGCGGCTAATAGGATGACTGGCCTGAGGCTCAACGCCAGTCAGTTTCTGCTGTCCATCGACTTTGAGGCATATACCACAGCCCACTCCGCAAAACGGACAGATGGTTTTTACAATCGAGGAAGTCATAATCATTACACAGCACATATCCAGTAATGGTCTGAGTATAGCAACCTCTTACCAACCTGAAGCTTTACTGACAGTTTGTTACTTATCTTCTGGCTTAGACGGCGTCTGGCCCCGCTGGTAGATAACATGATAAACGAAGCCAACCAACACACTGCCCCCGACAAGGTTACCCAAGATCACTGGGATTAAATTTCCAATAAAGCCCAATAAGGTAACCGACTCGGCCACAGTACTTCCCCCTGTTTCACCAAATACCTTGATCAGCATTGCCAAAGGGATGAAATACATATTCGCAATACTGTGCTCAAAACCAGCAGCCACAAAAGCTGAAATTGGAAAAATAATTGCGACGCTTTTGTCTATTACACTTCGTCCGGCCAATGCCATCCAGACCGCCATACAAACCAGCACATTACACAATACCCCGCGGAAAAACGCAGTCCAAAACGGTAAAGAGCATTTCGCTTCCGCTATCTTAAGATACTGCTCGGCAATAGCCCCTTGATTTAGTTCCGTATGGCCAGAAAGGAAAACGAGAACAGCCAAGCCTGTTGCACCAATAAAATTCGCCCCGCAGACAACCACCCAGTTATTGAATAACTCCGATGTGGTAATTTTTTTATCTGCCCACGCCATCGCCAATAAATTGTTACCAGTGAACAACTCTGCTCCCGCGACAACAACTAACAGCAGACCCAATGAAAATGACAATCCGCCCAGCACCTGCCCTGTTGCAAAACTAAAGCTGGCATCGGACTTAACCAAAACAAAATACAGTGCGCCAAGACCTATAAAGGCACCTGCGAGAATCCCCAGCATAACCATCGACAACAGTGGCAAACGCGCTTTAACGACACCTATACTGTCTACTTTTTCAGCTATCTGCTTTGGGGAAAAAGCATCAAAACCATAGATATCACCCATGTTGGCTCCTAAGCATCAAGAGAATCACGTTCATTCAGAAGTACTCCATCCACCCATCCAAGGTGGCCTTACCCAGTTTAGTGGTTATCCGTATCGTCTTGATACTTAAAACTGAGAGCCACTCGTAGTGGATTAACGCTCCTAATTTTGCTTCTCCCTATATACTTAAACGTATTCGGCACAGTGGTTACAGGTATCGTTGTATATGCATGTCCGCCAATTCCAGTCTTCCGTTCTCAGCCTAATAACAGCATTAGTACTTGTTGGCTGCAGCTCAACCTCAGAATCATTCTTTAGTTCAAGCGAGTATCGTTTTCATGATTCGGCCCAAAGCTTTATCTCTCTCAACAAAACGCGCAACAATGGGGCGGTTGTAGACAAAGGCCTGTTCTATCCTAAAAGTGCTTTCTCCTTCACTTATCGATATTGTGCCGATACCCCACAAAGTGCCAGCAATGACATTCAGGAATTCCACCAATTGGCTAAACGAGTCTGCGATGCTAATGTCGGCCAGCTTATCCACCAAGATACCGGTACCTGGTGCGTTTATAACCCCAACACTGTCGATGAAAGGCCTATTTTCTATACCAAAATATCCAGTACCGAACTATGGGCCGACCTGTGTCTCGATGGACCGTTTGTCACCTTGAAGGTAATCGAGAATACCGAAGCGAGTCAGGAAGAATGGTATGAAGCTGCAAAAATATTGGGTTATCAGCCATATTCGCCATATCGAAAGCTAGTTACCCCATCGGAACTAGGGCAACTGCCTCAACCTCAAAAAGAACCCATCGCCACTGAACTTTGGAACGAAGAGAGTCAATATATCTATACCAATATCGGATCTGTCGTCTGTCTTTATAACCGTCCCGAAAATTCTGCTATCGGTTATACTTATCTAGGCACAGTGCACAGTGTTGATAGTGGTTTAGTAAAGGTTGCCGCCACGGCAAAATTAAGGGGAGATATCAGAACCGCACCAATTCTGGAACAGCTAGACTGGCACAGGATGGCATATATTACTGCTGCGGCAAACTCATGGTTTGTTTGCGGTTAGAATAGGCTATTTCTGAATATACTGCTATTTAGAGAAAGCCTCCGAAAGCAAATAAACTTCAGAGGCTATATATAGTCATTCAAATATTAAATAAATTAATACAGATGTATATTAATAGTAAACTATACCTTCGCCTTGCGTTACCAAGGTACCAGCTTCATTAATAAGAATTTTCTCTAAATCAAAGAGAGAACCAATTGCTGAATTGCCACGCCCTGTTTCTACGAACTTACATACCGCTTCTATTTTTGGTCCCATAGAACCGGCAGGGAAATTAAACTCAGCCAAACCTGATGGTGTCGCCTTCTTCATCTCTGCTTGATCTTCTTTACCATAGTTTCGATAAATAGAACCATCAGTCAGAATAATAAATAAGTCCGCATCAATTTTCTCAGCCAGAAGCTCTGCGGTAAGATCTTTATCTATGACACACTCAACTCCAGTACTCTGGTCATCATCAAAACAAACTGGCACGCCACCACCACCACAGGCAACAACGAGATTACCAGCATTAAGCAAGGTCTCGATTTGCTTCAGCTCGACAATGTCTTTCGGCATCGGAGACGGCACTACACGGCGATAGTACTCACCATCGGCTTTAAAGACCATTGATGAATCGGCCATGATTTCCTTTGCTCGTTCTGCTGTATACACTGGCCCGACAAATTTGGTCGGATTAGCAAATGCAGGATCTTCTTTACTCACCTCTGTCTGAGTTACCAAAGTAGCGATATCAAGCGACGGATCAGTATTACGTAGCTCCTGCTGCAGCATATACCCCACCATTCCGCAAGTTTGCGAACCTAATACATCCATTGGATAAGGTGTGGTCTCTGGAGAATATTCTTGATAAGCCGAATTTTGTTCCATTAATAAACCAACTTGCGGTCCATTGCCGTGAACAACAACAATTTCATGCTCTTTTGCAATAGCGGCAATACTTGCTGCTGAATTTTTAATATTCTCACGTTGGTTTTCAGCTGTTAATGCCTGGCCTCTAGCGAGAAGTGCGTTTCCACCTAATGCTAATACTATACGCATATGATCGTATCTCCTATATTATATTTGGAGTTATTGTTTTAATTATATGATTATCTTTATTATAACAAGATGATATTTAACAAAGATATCAAGGCCTATTATTAGCCTGTTATTATCTTTCAAGAAGAATTAATGAAAGTGGCGTTATAGTAGGTGAAATCTTTTATCGGTAATGTGATAAGTATCAAAATACTATTTCACTAGGCATGGTTACTCCGCGAAGCAATTATTCATTATACGAGTAATTATCCGTACTCTATCCAGCAACCTGCCCGGAATGATGATTTTTCAGCGAATGATTCGTCAATAGTGAATATTCTCTCAACAAATAAAAATACTCCACTCACTATTTTTATTCAGAAATGCTAACTTGGTCACAATAAGTTCAAGCTAAATAGCGCAACAAATGAAACTAATCACTTATCATGCTGATTCTGCCAATGAAGCCAAGGCGAAGCGTAAACACATGAAGTAACTAAATAAATGTTGCTTATACCATCGCATTTTTATATAAACTAGATGATCATTAATAAATATAACTATCAATATCTTGAAATCTAACGTCAGTTCAACTCAAATTTTCTATCATTTGCTGGATCTCAGTGAGATAGAACAGCAGTGCTATATCGATGAGCTCAAACGCCTACAACCTGATCTGTACCGTAAAATTCAGCCTCTGCTCTCAGCGAATACAATGGACAACGGGAACCTAACCGAGCTATTTGGCTATCATGCCCAGCAAGCTGTAACTGACGACGTCTGTTTTTCCCAGCTCCTTATTGATAAGTACAAAATCCAGGATGAAATTGGCCGCGGTGGAATGGGCATCGTCTATGCAGCTGAACGCTGCGATGACACTTTTGAACAACATCTGGCAATCAAATTTATTCAGCCATCTCTAACACAAGTTCTCGGCAAAGCCTTTCTGTTTCAAGAAGCGCAGCTACTCGCCCGATTAAATCACCCTTATGTAGCTAAAGTGTTCGATGGCGGAGAGCATCAGGGCTATGTCTATATCGTGATGGAGAAAGTCGAGGGGCAGACATTACGCCAAGTTATTGGCTCAAAATCTCTGAGATTGCGTCAGAAATTACAGCTCTTCATCAAGATCTGTCAGGCTATTTCACATGCCCATCAAAACCAGATCCTTCATGCTGATATCAAACCGGAAAATGTACTAATTGATGATACTTTTGCTCCCAAAGTGCTCGATTTCAATATTACCCAAAAGCAACAGCTATCACCGTCAGACACGACAGCTATCTTGGCATTCAGCAAAGACTTCGCCAGCCCGGAGCAGAAAAACGGTACCTATCTAACCAACCAAAGCGATATCTTCTCTCTCGGCAAACTGCTGTTATTTATGATCGGAGACCAGCATACCCATTCTCTCTTGAAATCAGATTTACACTGTGTGATTCACAAAGCAACTCAGCATCAGCCCGACAAACGCTATGCCTCTGTCATCGAGTTCATGACAGATATCGAGCACATCCTAGCCAAGCGGCCAATTAGCCTGAAATCACACCTCCCATTCTATGTTGCTAGAAAACTGATACAGCGACGTCCAGTATCTCTCGCGCTCAGTGCAAGTCTCGTTCTCAGCGCAGTTCTGTTTTCTGTAGCTTTGGTTCAGAAAAACCACCAGCTTGAACAAGAAAAGACAATCGCAGAAAACATGATGTTTGAAGTCACTAGCTTGCTGTTTCATAGCAAAGGAGATGTCAACAAGTTCATGTCAGTACAAACCATGTTAGAGCTCACTCGACGAAGAATATTGTCCAACCCCGATTTACCGCAACACATTAAACAGAAAATGCTGCTGGCTATGATGACCCCGGTTCCCGCTAAACGCCAGGTCAAGCAAGATTGTCAGCCCAACTGCAAACAACATTCTTTAGAAAAGGTTACACAGTGATTGAACGGACTTTTATCGTTGCAGGTATAACACTCGCCTGCAGCAACGTTTTCGCAAACTCTGAAATCCAGACAGGCTATTTTATCGACGCACCGGTAACCGGGCTCTACTATAAGACCAGCTCCAGCCTGGAAGGCTTCACTGATAAAGGTGCCTTTCAATACAACACGGGCGATGTGATCACTTTCTTTCTAGGCTCTGACGATTCATCCTTCCCGCTCGCGACGCTCTCAGGCCAAGAAGTGATTACACCAACACTTGCCTCGACAACACCAAGTCGAAGCGTAAACATGACGCGGTTATTGCTATCTCTAGATAGTACGCCCGAAAACCGCGAAGAAATTCTGCTGATCAGCAAAGCGCTCTCAGATCCTGAGTTTCAGAAAAAACTCAAACAGGTGAATTTACTGGCTTTGGATACCTCTCAAGAAGTGCTTGGGTTTGATCTGGTTTCCGTCAAAGAGGCCGCGCAGCATCTGGATGAAAGCCAATCTTATATCGAAAAAAACTTCACATCGAATGAAGTAATCCTGCACCCATTAAACGTAAAATATAAGAATATAATCATTAAAAGACGCGATTGGCAGGGAAAACTCTGCTTCTATGACGTTGCAAAAAAGTCTTCTCCCAACTATTTCGGTCCTATCGGTAGCATGACTTACATGATCACCCGCAAAGGCATTTATGAATACCCGGATGTGGGGGATTATTTCGGCAGTACTGATAACTCAGTGCCAAGCTGCGAGCTCAACTATAGCCGCCGCTACAAAGAAATGATGTTCGAGCCTATCTCGGTGTTTGATGGATGGGACGGGCTCATAGGTTGCGCAGCCAATGGCTGTACAAGAAGTGATCTCAACGGCTTTTCGGTGGATGACTACGATGATGAAGGCGACTGGAAATACCGTACCGTCGCAATTAACTATGATCCCCATACCAAGCTGTTAATGCAAAAAACGCAAGGGCTGGGGCCAAAAGAGACCGTTCGTCACACCAACCGTGCCGAACACATCTGGTTCACTTCTAATGATGATAGTAACCAACATATCAATTTTGACGGGATCTGGCTTGAAACGCTTTATGCCAATAATACCGATATTTCTAATCAGTGCTTATGGATAAAAGCAGGCGAGGTACTCTCCGCTAAAACCAACAGCACTGAGTGCCCGACAAATCAGAGCGCATACAAGAATAATGTGACAAAACAACATGGAGACATGTGGTGGTTAAGCCCTAACAACGCGCAGGCTAGCCTCGCCCAGCTCAATGCCCCTGTCAAATGGTACGACGAAGCATCAAATACGCGTTACACCAGCTGGGAATATTTACCGAGCGGAACAAACTGGGGTCAAGGTGTACTCTACCGCTTACAACAAAGCATTGTTACTGATGAGAACGGTAATCAGCAGGCGCAAACCCATCAAATATCAGAGCTAAGAAAGTACCAACGCCAGGAATCGTAACCATGAGCAATAATATCACCGACATAATTCAACAATGGCATGCAGGCGATAAACAAGCGGAAACCGATCTGTATCAGTTTGCCTACCTGCAACTACGATCCATTGCCCAACAAGAACGGGCACGAAGTGCCAAGAAGTACGGTGACAGCAATCAGGTTCTCAGTGACTGTATCAACAATACCACTGCATTAATCCACGACGCTTACCTCAAGTTGGCAGGTTCCGATATGTCACATATAGAGAACCGTCGTCAGTTTTACCTGATGGCAACTAAAGTCATGAGACAAATCCTCGTCGATCACGCCCGTAGCCTCAGCGCAAAAAAAAGACAGCAAGTCACCGCCGTTCAGCACGATGACGATAATCAATTCGAACAAATGCTAAGCATGAACAAAATGCTGGATAACTTCAGCCTGCACTATCCTCGCCAGTCGGAGGCACTGAAGCTAAAGTATTTACTGGGATTGAGAAACCAGGAAATCAGCGAACTTCTCCAATGCAGCAGCAGTTTGATTGAAAAAGACCTCAAATTCTCTCGCTGCTGGCTGCAGGCTAAAATGATTTAACGCCCCTACCAACAATTTTCTTAAATTTTTTTGGCAAAAAATTGTGGTTTTTTGCCTCTTTTCCGTCCCTTGATAGCCGTCCGGAACAGCTGTACTTTTCTCGCATAACAATACACCAGTATCTATCCGCTACCCGAAGCGGATCCATAAGGGAATAACAAAATGAAAAGAATTGGCTTACTTGCAGCGTCTGTGGCTTTGGCTCTCACTGGTTGCGGCGGCGGCAGCGACAGTAATTCAGGTAACGGTAATACAGCCCCAACCGAAAGCACTCAGGCTGTGATCAAAGCAATCGACGGCTACCTCGTTGACGCTGAAGTATACATCGACCGCAACAAAGATGGTGTTGCTGACTCTGGTGAAAAGCTTTCTTCACTCACCAACGCCAAGGGTGAAGTCACCATCAGCGCTGCAGACACCCAATTCCCTGTGATTGTAAGAGCCATCGCCGGTAAGACATACGATACCGACAAGGGCGGTCGCCTTACCCAGACTGTCGAAATGACAGCAGCAGCGGGTTCAAATGTTGTCACCCCATTCACAACACTGGCGGCAATCGAAAACCTGTCTCTCCCAGAACTTGCAGCGAAACTGAACTTACCTGAAGCAGTCATTGCCGGAGACTACGTAGCGAGCAAAGCCAACGCCGATGTTGCGCAAGAAGCTAAAAAAGCCCATGCTGTTGCCCGCTCTCTGTCCTTAGAGCTAGGCAATACCATTTCTGAGTCTCAGGGCGACTCTAGTAAGCTACTAACGAAGTCTAGTGAAATCATTACGGTGGTTGATACTGCTGTTAATAACGGTGATGAACTGGATGATGTTCTAATTACCTTCGACGACAGTGGCGCAGCAAACAAAGCCGAAATGCCGCCAACAGTCAAAGAACACTTTACTGGTAACACCTTCAGCTCTATCAGCACCAACGAAGCCTACTTTAAAAAAGAGGGACTAATTACCGCTACGTTTACTGACACCGAAGTTCACGGCTTAGATGACAGCGGCAAAGTTATTGGAGAATGGCCAATCACCTATACCAGTAACGGCTTTAAAAGCAGCGACGGGCTCGATGAGGTTATCTATATGAGTGATGCCTTCACCTTGGTAGTCACAGCTGATAACGACATGATTTTCTACACAGAGACCAATATCGATAACGGCTATACCGCTCAAGCTGCTACCGAAGCCATGTTCAAGGGTAAAACACTCTATCACCTTTGGGATGACTCAACGGGCAGCAAAGCCAGACCAACATTTGTTACCCTGAAGTTTGATCCAACGAAGAATGTCGTTGATGTCATCGAAGATGGTAAAGCCAAGCAGCAAGAATGGTCAATTTCGAATACTGGCCAAATGATCATTACTGAAGTAATGGAAGGTAAAGACTGGGTGATCCAACCAACGACACTCGGCAACGATGATTTCACCGTATTCTATGAAGGTACATATAATGAGAGCATCCCGTACTTCTTTACCGAAAATAAAGACTTGGCTGTTAGCCTTTACGATGAGTGGTACTCTCTAGCACAATAATATCGCATAAATAAAAGTTAAAATATAATTAGCCCTTGCCGACACCATCAGGTATCAGCAAGGGCTTCTTAGCAAAAATGCCTACCCCATCACCAGCCAGACACTGACGCCTACCATCATACTTCCCGCGATCCGATTCATCAGCATAACATTGCCACGCTGTTGTAACAGGCCCCGCAAAGTCCGGCCTCCCGCGGCATATAGCAACATACAAATCAGTTCAAAACACAGAATCACACTAATCAGCACAGCAGCCTGCGGTTGCAGCGGCAAACTCGCATCAATAAACGGAGGCAACAGGGAGATCATGAATGCCCAGGCTTTCGGGTTGGCAATGGCCGTGACGAAACCCTGAGTGGCCAGAGCAAGCGGCTTGACGCTTACCTGAGTGTCCAAATCGGACGGGATAGCCATTTTCCCTCGAGAGCGCCACATCTGGATCCCCAGATAGAGTAAATATGCGCCGCCCAGATACTTCAGTGCCAGAAAAAGGTTAGGCCGAGCCAGCAACACTGTTGCGACCCCCACCAAAGCAGACAAAGAAACTAGCCCCACACCAGCAAGCTCGCCAACCATCATCCACAGGCTTCGACGAACACCAATGGTCATACCCAATGTCATCGCCAGGGTCATACAGAGTCCTGGGGTCGCTGATACGAAAAAGAAAGTGGGGATAAATACTAATAAGACAGAGGGTTCCATGAGGCTCGTTACAAAAATGAGAAAAAAACAGTCTACACATTAGTCAGACAATTGCCAAAGCAATAATTGACGGCTAGCTAATCTTTCTGCACCTTTCCTGCAGAAGGATGAAGATAACAAACATGGCTATTTTTTTGCTACAGAGAAACCACCAACTTCTAGTATTGTATTTACTCCTTATTAACTTACTGGACAATTAATACTATCAACGATTACTGTTTTTTACAAAGTCAAACTAATAACCTGTTTTTAATTTAGATTGGAAGTTTATACACAAGTAAAAAAAATAAACATAAAAAAAACAATACACTCCATTTATAATTTGACCTAAAACATTACCCCTCAGATAGAGAGAAATGCAATGTTTAACAAAAGCATATTAACAGTTGTTATCTTTAGTTTGACAATTTTGGGTTGTGGCGGTGGGTCATCAACAGAACCCGCGGGTGGAAAAGACATAGCGGAGACGGAAACTAACAAAAAAGAAAGTTCATTTAAATGCTTCAACCCTAACCTATGGACTGTTAATACGGTTCATGAGTTCGAGAAAAATATTGAAGATACTAACACCAATTACACATCAAGTGGAAGCTATAGCTTAACTGACGGTTTTTATGAAGGAAAACCTATTCTAGTCAAGCGTAACACCGCCGAAGATGGTACTTTGATTTTTGAAAATTATGTTGAAGTAAACCAACAATCGGGGACTATCAGTTTAGTCCGTGATAAATATAACAATACCGCTAACGATAAATACTTTGATATTATTTTCACTCCAGAGCTATTAGAAAGATCTTATAATTTAGTAAGCGGTGAGAGTATAACCATTAACTCTCATGTTAAAAAGGAATCTAGTGAGCAATCATTTCCAAGTTATAAACCAATTAACGATATAAATGGAACTTTGACATTTGTTGGTTTCGAGCCTATTGAAACATCCAAAGGAACCTTTAATACCTGTAAATTCAAGAAAGAAATTGAAAAAACCACATACCATAACTCTCAACCATTGTACAAATCTTACTATACTGAAAAATATTGGGTGACAGTAGATCATGGTTTGGAAATAAGGCATGAATTTTCAAATGGAACCTACACTCGTAATCGTTATCTAACTAGTTACAAAATTGATGATGTTGAATTATTCAATTAACAACAATCTTAAGCACTTTATTTTTACTCATAGCAAATGAAAAAAGCAGCTACTTGAGCTGCTTTTATTAAAATAATTCAATTATATCGACAATACATTAACTCAGAACAACAGTTGAGTGCAATTTAGCGATGTAGAAAATCATGCAGGTAATTTAAACCAGTACGATGCGTGCCTTCACATCTATTGCTGGTTTAAACATCAACACAACAGCACTTATTGGCAACATTGATAAACACCCTTTCACATTAACCCCAAAAACCATTAACACAAGGCTAAGCTAAAATTTCAGATGAAAAATAGATATATATCTAAACCAAGCAATTTCAATCAAAAATACCTCGAAAAAGATAGTGATATATCACTTGCTTTGTGATGCTCAAAGTTTAGCCTTATATCCCAATCCTGTTCATTTCCAAATCGGTTATCCCAGCTAAGAAGAATGTCATTATTATCTATTCCAGCTCTAGGGGTTACTTTAAAATGTGTTTTCCAGTTTTCACTTGATGTATATAACAGACCTAACCCAGCACCTATCGCAGAATCTTTTATGTTGCCTATATCTAGCATCACTTCGGGAATCGCATAAATTGAAATATTATCGAAAAACTGTACAGCCTTACCTACCCCGCCATACCATCTGACTGCCTCACATGAACGACAAGATAAATCTTGTTGTTCAACTGCCAACCTTGTTTGCCAAGCAAACTTTTTTTCTTCAAATAGATCTACTTGCAGAATGTTTAGTGTTGTTAAGTTTAGAATATCAAATTTTTGCAGCCAAACCTTATCATCCGAAAATCGAATGTTAACATCAAAAAATGTTGCATTAGAATTCTTAAATCTTGCCGCCTCTAGTGCCAAAAAATCATAATAAGCAGCTCTAATAGATACAGTCCCAATCGCACCAAATTCAGTACTATATCCAAACGAAACACCTAGTTTCTGGGGATTCTGTGCTAAATGTGGAGGGTTAGTTTCTACTGTATCCCACTCAATATCAATTGGTTGAAATGATAACCGTTCTAAAAGTAATATTCGTTTATTTTGTTTAGCAACAACTTTCTCTAACTCACTGCCATCAACACTAATCAGTTCGTAATAATCAAAAAGAAGGTCTAATATTCTAGCTTTTTCTACAATCGATAAATGCCTATAAGCATCAGTTTTTAGTTTATCTATGTTATCTACAATACCTTTTACAACTAAACGTTCATTTTTTTCTAAGCTAAATAGTTTCCTATATATTCTTGCAAACTTAGACTCACGCTTACTAATACTTTTAACTAATGGCCTTCCATCGTGATAGATATTACTTATACTCTTAAATATATCTAATGGCATATCCCAAGCTTGAAATGAAACAAGAATAGGCTCATTCAGAATGATTTCAATAAATTTGGCCATCTGTGTAGCACAGTTACCATTCAAAAAATAGTATGTGAATTTTTTTCCTTTCAACTCCCAAAGGTGTGCAACCAAAAGATCGATTTCATCTTCGGTTAGATCAAGCTTGTACTCCCACAGCTCCCTTTGTTCATTTTCAGCATATCCATATTCATGAGAATAGTATTGGCTCTCTGCCATCATGGCATTATAACCACCAAATAAACCATAAGTAACATACTTAAGTGGATTATCCTGAGGCCCAGTATTTGCACCAAAATTAATACTGCTATCGAGAAGCGGTGAATCAGGATCCTCGTGGCTACTCGAACTATTAAATTTCATTAGGAGGTGGCCAAAAAAGGAAGCAGGGTTTCCTAAGTACCCAGTGACAAATACTAAACTAATTGATGATGTGTTGTTTTCTTGCTTCCACTGTTCAAATTTGATGCACCGTACTACTGGAAAGATATCTCTATTATCAAGTTTATCCTGCAACCATAATAATCGAGCTGGAAATAGGCACTGTGGATGCAGGCTATTATCATTGGTATTATCCTGAAAGAAGCCTTTGATTGTACTTTCTAACTCAGATGAAGGATCATTTTTTCCTGTCGATGATAAAAAAAATGTTTCTGATTTAATGACACTACGGCCATCGCTGTAGTGTAATAGTTTCAGCCACTGATCGTCGCTAGCGAGTTTTTTTTCCATCGCTAGTTGATATACTAAATTAGGGCTGTAGGTACCACTAGAATGTGCAGGTTCAGATAGAGATAGAGATATACTGATAATCAGTAAAATATACTTAGGCATGTTTATCTTCATTGAAGCTATTTAGAAAAATATATAGGAGACATATACTTCCACATGAAGAATATGCCTCCTTGACAGCTACACTCCTAACTAAGCAGCGTCACACTGAGCACTATATTTAGTGTTCACATTGTCTGCAACCATATTATAATAAGCTTCTGCTTTCTCTGACTGTGACATTTTCAAGTAATTTGGTTGCGTTACTGATTGTGCAAAACCACTACGAATATCGTTGATGATTGCAGGTTGTGCTGAAGAATCGCACTCTAATATATCTAGCATTGCAATAAGATGCTCACCGCTACCTTGTGCTGTATCCTCTTCAATGAGTGGATAAGTATTATTAATAAATCTAGCTGCCGCCCAAAACGGACCAGCACATATCTCTGGTGTCGAAATGTGTGATGTTGTCGCAGTTGTTCCTAAATCCCAAACAAGGTTTGTTGTAATTGCAGGGAGCCCATGCCAAGTAGGGCCCATCACCCAATGCCCTATACCACACTCTTTCCATAAATTACTAGCGAATACGTTAGAAGTTGAAGAGAAAAGTAATACCACTGCTAGAACTAGTTTAAATGTTATTTTCATATGATTTGTATCTGCTTTATTTAATGAAACATCAATTTTAATGATTTGCGAGAGCTATAATATCCAGATGACCAATAAGTATCAACTGCATACAATGGCATATTCATTGAGTGATTTTATTCCAACCCAAGATTATTTAACTTTATTAACTCAATTTATTTACAAATGTTGTTCGTATTACTTCCATTATATAGTCAACCAGACACTGTAATCACGCTGCATACCAGAAGAAGAGAATCCCAGTGATAGCAAGCTTTTCGCATTAAATAAACGTCAACTCTCTACCAGACAATATAAACCAGATTGCACATTACTTATAGATTAACCGAGGAACAGCTCAAAGAGCTATTTAGTTCCATTCATCTTATTTATAGATTATAAATAATCTGTTTTTTTATATTGGTCACAATATTTCCCATGTCATCTCTAGAATAATAAAAGATAATTTATATATTATCGGCGCATCATTAATATGCATTCACATACCACTCACAATCCATTCACCCCATTCACCCCATTCACCCCATTCATGGTTCGGGATTCTGGTTTTATACTAACGCTAGTAGTAATTAAAATCTTACTTGACATGGCTATAAGATCAATTGTTAAGAACTGTTCTTAGACAAGAATGCATCACAATACCTATCAATAGTGAAATTCATATCAAAAAGATAAAACTGTTAATTCAAACAATCATCAAACAATCTATATGCCGGCATTAAATGCAGGTACCAGCGAAACCAGTGTCAATAAACCTAGGCCAAGGTTGAAAGCACGCTGCTTCTCAGGTGTGTTTAGGTAGTTATTTATCCACCGGCCAAGTAGAGTCCAGCAGCTGTTAGCAAAAAAACCAAAAACGGT
>Ga0209272_10001338_pt1 | contig 15785 bp, 17 predicted proteins | sample tdDd002_FD_187125 | JGI IMG/M metagenome (GOLD analysis project Ga0209272, IMG submission 187125) | Marine sediment microbial communities from the Atlantic coast under amendment with organic carbon and nitrate - tdDd00.2 (SPAdes)... | ecosystem: Environmental > Aquatic > Marine > Coastal >... | reverse complement strand
TAATCTGAATTGGCAACGCAGCAATACTGCTTGCAAACATTAGGAGGTAACTATGTATTTCACTGGGGAGTGGCAATGACACAAGCACAAACCAACAACCAATATTTCTCACCGGTAGAAATGATGGTAGAGGCAGAAAAGTTTGCCCTGAGTAAAGCAAAGAAAAGCAGCGGTATGACATTAAGCTTAGCCATTATGGCTGGTGCATTTATCGGACTTGCCTTTCTTTTCTATATCACAGTCACAACAGGCAGTACCGATACCGGTTGGGGGTTAAGCAGACTAGCTGGTGGCTTAGCATTCAGTATGGGTTTAATACTCATCGTGATATGCGGTGGCGAACTTTTTACCAGCTCAGTACTGTCGAGCATCTCTTGGGCAAACAAGCAGATTAGCTTTGGCAAGATGCTTTCGATTTGGGGCAAGGTCTACGTTGGCAACTTCATCGGCGCAATGATCTTACTACTTATCGTTTCTGCGGCGGGTTTATATCAAATGGACCACGGTCAATGGGGCTTAAATGCGTTAAACATCGCACAGCATAAACTGCACCACACACCTGTTCAGGCATTTGCTCTAGGTGTGTTATGTAACCTGCTTGTTTGTTTAGCAATTTGGTTAACGTTCAGTAGTGCCAATGCATTAACTAAAGCAGCGATGACCATTATGCCAGTGGCAATGTTCGTCTCTAGTGGCTTTGAACACTGTGTCGCAAACATGTTTATGGTTCCACTTGGCATTGTTATCCAAAACTTTGCACCAGACGCATTCTGGGCACAAGTCGGCACAACGTCCGCGCACTACGCAGACTTAAGCATTTTCCAATTTGTAACAGCGAACCTTATTCCGGTCACGCTAGGTAACATCGTCGGCGGTGCAGTTTTAGTTGGCCTAGCTAACTGGTGCATCTACCGCAGACCACAACTAAAAGCAGCATCAGTTGCATCTATCACTACAACCACAAACATTACGTCAGTTAAGGAAACCACTATGAACGCAAACATCCTAGTTAAAGATATCATGAACCCAACTCCAGTCATTCTAAGTGCAGAGATGACAACACCTGCTGCAATCGACACTCTTCTGGACAACAACATGGTAAGCGCGCCTGTCGTAGATGTTGAAGGCAGACTGGTTGGTTTCTTTTCAGCACATGACGTCATGGTTGACCTATGGTGCCAAGACTACCTACCAACTCAAGGCCAAAAAGTTGTCGATTTAATGGCTCGCGATGTGATTGCTATCGATGCGACCGATAAATTAGTTGATGTCGCCGAGTTCCTTTGTATCGACAAAGAGCAGCTTTACCCAACAACAAGCATGGGCATTGCAACAACCTTTACCACCTTATCTTTAGAAGAGCGCGCAAAGAGTATCAAAGTGAACAAACCGCACGTTTTACCAGTAATTGAAAACGGCAAGTTTGTTGGCGTGGTGGCTCGTCAAAACGTATTGGCTTCCCTACGCCGCGTCTATGGTGAGCGAGTAAGCTTAGTAGAGAAAGAACTTGAACTAGAAAGTGCGTAACAAACAAAAATAACAACGTGATGTTCGCTAGGAATTTGGTCGGGAAATAAGTCGCTTGACCAAAAAAGCCCTCTGCTTCGGTAGAGGGCTTTTTATTTTAAATAACGATTGGGTTACTTCTGGATGCCTTCTACGAATAGCTCCATATCAACATAGCTTGATGCACCCATAACTGCGATACCAAAATCCGCCAACTCTAGACGAGTAGTACCACTGAAGCCGGCACGCTCACCACCCCAAGGGTCTTGACCTGCGCCGATAAATTCAGCATCAATCGTAATTGGTTTAGTTACACCGTGCAGACTTAAGTTACCGACAACATCCAGCTTACCGTTTCCTTTGTCGACAACACTGGTACTTGTGAATGTAGCAGTTGAATACTTAGACACATCTAAGAAGTCACTACTACGAATATGCTTGTCACGTTCAGCGTGGTTAGAGTCAAGGCTTGTCGTATCAACATTAACTGTTACTTTTGATGCTGAAACATTGGCTGGATCATAAGAAAACTCACCATCAAATGTGTTGAAGCGACCTTTTGTAAAACTATAACCTAAGTGACTGACTTTAAAGTTGATTGAAGCGTGTGCTCCTTTAGTATCAATCACATAGTCCGCTGCGCTCGCACCAAATGGCAATGCCATCGCCATAGCTAGTCCGGTAGCAAATAACCTTTTTTTCATTTTGAAGCTCCTATCATTTTGCGTAGCGTGTTGTCTTTATTAATAAAGTGATGTTTCAATGCGGCAAGCGCATGCGCAGCTGCCATTAAAATTAATGCCCAACCAGCATAGAAATGGATGACACCCGCTGTGTCGGCTTGGTTTTCAAATAATGCACCAGCGCCTGGTACAGTAAATAGGTTGAAAACATCAATTCCACGTCCATCTTCTGTTGAGATCAAATAGCCGGAAACAAATAGAGCGATCAATGCAACGTACATAGCCAAATGAACGACTTTTGCACCTGTTACTTCAATAGCACTACCTTCAACTTTTGGTGACGGCGTCACATGTTTCCAAACAATCCGAAATAGCGTTAGTAATGCCAGCAGCATTCCTATTGATTTGTGCCAGTGAGGTGCTGTCCGGTACCACTCACTATAATAAGAGAGATCAACCATCCAAAGCCCAACAGCAAACATACCGATTACAACAACCGCTGATACCCAATGAATAATACGAGCAACTGGGTTGTAATTTTTTACTTCCGACTTCATCGTTTGTTTTCCGCTGTAAATAAATATCTTTATCGTTAAGAGTATTCGATACCTCTTTTGTAAAACAGATTATTTACCATTCTTTACATTAAGGTAACGATTTGAACTTGATGAAGTCGTTCGAAATTTTTGAAGGAACTTTTTCAAACTTGAAATTAAGGATTAAAACTCACTAATTTGTTCGATTTCGTATATTTCATCACCAATATCCATCATTTTTCTTTCCATAATCGCTTTAGCATCTTCTAACCCCTTGTTGTAAAAGGTTGGCCCGAGCTTCTCGACGATAAAGTCAAACATAAATTCAGCATCAAATTGACCAATTTCAACGTCTAGCTCTTCTTCCAAATAGGTTTGTAGAGATTCAGCCATCGCCTGTTTTTGTTGTGATGTAAATTCAATCTTAGACATAAACCATTCACGTCCTTTAAGTTTTTCGATAATAAATGTAACTGAGCATAACATGTGCGTGGTAATGTAGTGCAACTGTTGCTAAGTCAGGGAGTGATCGATCTTGTTGCTGGATGTGTTAATTCAAAGCGTAAATGAGTTTCAAGCAGACTGCATGAAACTGTGTGAGAAGCACTACCCGACTATCCACAACCGTGGCATGAGCGAACATCACTTAGGATTGGCTTTTTCCCGCAGAATTTCGCGTACTCTCAATGAGTTTGGTCATAGTTATGATTACCAAGCACTCGACTGTAATCCAACGTCCGACAGCCCGCATCATTACCGAGTGAGTTCTGATATTGGCACCGTGTGGATTTTAACTTCGCATTTGGTTAGCGCAGGAAGTTCTTGTCGCAACAAGCAGTTTAAAACCATCGCTCAGTGGCAGGAAGAATATGGCTTTGCCGTCCAGCCCAATGATCTGCTTTTACTACTTACGGACCACTGGATCACGCGCAGTAAGCAAAGTAGAGAACTTCTCCATTGGTGGACAGGTCAACTGCCAGATGAAATCGATGAATACCGAACTCAAGGTATTAGCCTATATGAAAGTGAATCTCAGTTATCCCGCTCGTTGGAACAGCATTTTAACTTAACCCCCTACTACGTTAAGTTCACCCACCCATTAAAGCGGTCGACCGATCAACAACTCGTGAGGAAATACATTCAGTTGTATTCAGTGATTCAACTAAGTTAATCCTCAAATTGTCATCACACATTAATTAAAACCAGCAATACTTCAAGTATGATGGATTTAGTTAATGGTGCCATGAAAAAACTCAAGCGCTATCAATATGAACGTTATGCTGTTCTCTGCAATCTTGCCTACTCACCAGTTTTAAAACAGACTCGATATGGATTTGCTCCTAAAGGGCAGCGAGTCATCAATAATCGGTTTGGTAAACCTATGATCCGAGTTTTGTGGCGCAATGACCATGATGAGGTTGTAGTGGTGATAAAAGGTTCGCACAATGTCATTGATTGGCTTTTAAATCTAAAGTTATGGAAACGCTCCTGCCACTCTCTACTGCTCGACTACCCAATACACGCAGGGTACTTATCACTCATTTGCCAAGAAAGTCGACCTAACCATAAAGAGGATAAGTTAGGTGCTTCAATTTACGAACAGCTCCTATCGGTTCTTGAGCCACATATAAAAGAAGGCAAGCGCATTACGTTTACCGGGCACTCATCCGGTGGCGCGCTTGCCTGCGTATTGGCAGACACAATAGAAAAACAATACTCGAAATCAATTAAGCGTGTCGTGACATTTGGCCAACCTGCTTTTGGTGGTTTCAAAATGACAAAACACTATCGGCTCAATCACAAAACTTATCGAATTTGCTGTGATCTGGATATTGTTACTTTCCTACCTCCGCTGCCAGGGCTCTATCTTCATGTAGGTAAGCTGTTATGGCTGTATAACGGCAAGATTTATGAAAACACACCAACTCTGATTCGATTAAGTCGCTCTGTTGCATCTTGGCTAATGCGTCCATTTTCGTATCACTTAATGTCAAAATACATTCGCAACAAAGACTTTTTTGACGAGCGATGAACTTGAAATCTTTTAATTCGTTGACGAAGTTAATATTAGCCCTCACTTATGAAAATAAGTAATTGACAGGTTTATCGACATGTCAATATTATGTCATCTGTTTGCACTATTTCATACGGAAACGTTAATTCTCCGAGGTCTCCTTTTAAAAATGATTCTCACAACTAAGAGTCAATTCCAGCGCTGTTTAGATATAAATGATAAGCAACATTACATTGCTAAATATAATGACCTAGTTCTGTCGAGTGTTTTTCAACCTATCTTTGACCTCCGTTACAAAATTGTGGGCGTAGAAGCTCTTGTTCGAATTCGTGACGCAGACGGTAATCTCATACGACCTGATATTTTCTTCAGTTCGGATACTTTTTCTACCTCAAACAAAATCAACGTCGAACGTCTTAGCCGAGTTATACATATTCGCAATTTCTCACAGTCAGATTATCGCTCTAAGAAGTTATTTTTGAATGTTTTACCAATTGCGGGTGAAATGCTAGCCGTCGAAGATCTAAAAAATGGTTTATTGGTTCGTAGACTACGTAACCTAAACCTTACGAGCTCCCAACTCGTCATGGAACTAATTGAACTCGATTGCCTCAACGAAGATTACTTAAAGATTGCTATGGCCCGGTTAAAAGAAAACGGTTTTAACGTCGCCATTGATGATTATGGCGTTTGCGCTTCCAATGAAGCACGAGTTCAGGCTATCAACCCACACATAATAAAACTCGATCGTTCACTCTTGCTTAGCTATTGCGACGGCGATAAAACACCTTTGCTCGATTCCATTAACGTTGCCAAAAGTGTTGATGCGATGACTGTGATTGAGGGTATAGAAACAGAAGAACAACTATCTCTTATGAGAGAACTAAACATAGATATGTACCAAGGTTTTCATTTGGCAATGCCAGAGCCTTTACCCTCCCTTTCAGCAACTAAAGTAGGCTAATCAGCTCTTTCTGTCGATCGACTATCCGCCACTGCCTAAGCACTCTCTAGTGAACTTTTCCACCAAAAGCGGTTGATCGAGTTAAAATTTTCGCGTTCCACAAACTCATTTCATTAACATCTACAGTACGCCATACATACAATACTAAACACTAAAATTAATAACATTATCAATTTATTGCTCTAGATCATCAGAACATTAAGTTGATCTCGTGCTACTAGCCAGTTTTTTGTACATTCCTATTCATAGTTTGAAACAGTTTTATACAAATCCAATAATGATAGGGTGAATTCTATGCTGGAGCTCTTACTCGGTTTGGCAGTAACTATTGCCGTCGGTTATTTTATTGTTAAAGGCTACAAAGCCGCAGGTGTTCTTTTAACTGCCGGTCTTGTCCTTTTAATTCTTACAGGTCTTCTTGGTCACACTGTGCTGCCTGCAAAGGTCGCGTCTACCGGTAATATGTTTACCGACTCATTAGAGTACGTTAAATACATGCTTCAATACCGTGGCGGCGGCTTAGGTATGCAAATCATGCTATTGTGCGGTTTTGCATCATACATGACTCATATCGGTGCAAATAACGTTGTTGTTAAACAGTTTTCTAAACCTCTTTCTGTAATTACTTCGCCTTACGCCCTATTGGTTGCTGCCTATATCGTTGCTTGTCTTATGTCTTTAGCGGTGAGCTCAGCGACAGGCCTCGGTGTTTTGCTGATGGCAACGTTATTCCCGATGATGACAGCAATGGGTATCTCTCGCCCAGCTGCAGTTGCGGTATGTGCTTCTCCTGCTGCTATCATTCTGTCTCCGACCTCTGGTGATGTTGTTATCGCTGCAGAAAAATCGGGGATGGATTTGGATGTATTTGCAGTACAAACGGTTCTACCAGTTTCATTATGTGCAATCGTTGTTATGGCGGCCGCAGCATTCTTTTGGAACAAGTACTTAGATAAGAAAGAAAATACGCCAATGGAGCGCGTAGACATTTCTGAAATCGAAGTGAAAGCCCCTGCTTATTACGCGATACTGCCTTTCTTACCAATTGTTGGCGTATTCTTGTTTAACGGTCGTACCATTCCTGGCTTAAAACTGGATATCTACACCATCGTTGTGCTTTCCATTTTCCTGGGTGCTTTAATCGATTTCGTAACCAAACGCTTCAAAGGTAAAGAAACATTAGAAGACTTGGAATCTTGTTACCAAGGGATGGCAGATGCCTTCAAGGGCGTAGTGATGCTATTGGTCGCAGCTGGCGTTTTCGCACAAGGTTTGATGTCTATCGGCGCAATCGACAATTTGTTGCACCTTGCAGAAACCGCAGGTGCTGGTGGTATTGCCTTGATGCTTATTTTGACTGGTTTGACGGTTGCGGCTGCAATCGCGACAGGTTCAGGTAATGCTCCTTTCTACGCGTTCGTTGAGCTCGCTCCATCACTGGCTGCGAAAATGGGATTAAACCCTGCTTTCCTAATCATTCCAATGCTCCAAGCGTCAAACCTAGGTCGTACCATCTCACCAGTTTCTGGCGTTGTTGTTGCGACTTCTGGTATGGGTAAAATCAGTCCGTTTGAAGTTGTGAAACGTACTTCTGTACCTGTTCTGTGTGGTTTGGTTACGGTTATTTTCGGTACACTTGTTTTGGTTCCAATGACCGCTTAACTTACCAACTAAATACAAACGGGCGCTCAATACGCCCGTTTTTTGATTTAGCTCTTTCTATTTACTTTCGCCATAACGCTCTAAATAAAGCACCGTTGCCGCAGTTCGAGAAGGCACTTTAAGCTTCTTCAATAAACTTTTCATGTGCACTTTTACTGTCGATTCAGAAATAAACAAAGTGTCGGCTATTTGTTTATTGCGATCACCCTTAGCGACTTCTTTTAGGATCTGCATTTCTCGATCAGTCAATTCATCGAAGATATTTGAACTATTTTCTCTATCAAGCAGATACTTAGATATCTCCTGGCTATACGCCTTGTTACCCTGTAATGTAGCTTTAAGCAATTCTACTAACTCGCCAGGTTCTGTATCTTTTAATAGATAACCATCCGCGCCAGCTTTGACGATGGCTTCAATATCAGCAGGGCTGTCTGATACCGTTAAGATTACGATAGATGCGTCACAATCGTCCGCTCTTAAAGCGTTCAGCGTATCTAAACCAGACATGCCTTTCATATTCAAATCAAGCAAAATTAGGTCGGGCTTATGTTCATGATTCAATGCAACAGCTTCAGCACCATTACTTGCTTCTGCGACCACCTCAAACTCATCTTCAAAGCTAAGTAACTGGTGAATTCCGCGTCTCATCAGTGGATGATCATCCACGAGTAATACTCTACATTCGGTCAATGTTTGATTCCTTTATCTTTGGATATTCTAACAATACTTCACAACCTTGATTTGCCTGACTAGTAACAAAGAGCGTTCCACTCAATCGTGATGCACGCTCTTGCATAATGCTCATTCCATAATGGTTTAGCTTTTCTACAGTACTATCAAAGCCTACACCATCATCCTTAACCGATACTACTACCTTTGTGTCGGTTTCATGACATTGGATACAAATATGTTCAGCGTTTGCGTGTTTAATTGCGTTGATCATCGCTTCACGGATCAGTTGCAGTAAATGCACTTGCTGATTAGCATCGAGTTCAATAGAAGACAATTCATTGTTAAGAGTAATTTGTGATTCTGTACGGTCTGCTAATTGCTCAGTCAACTCAGTGAGCGCATTACCAAATGTGCCCTCTTTGATTGACAGTCTAAATGTCGTTAGCAATTCGCGTAACTGTGTGTATGCAGATGATAGACCAGTATCAAGCTCCGCAAGAATTGGGGTTGTTTGCGCAAGTTGATCGCTCTCTGGCAGCTTCGCCATCCCGCGCTTGAGTAATGATACTTGGATTTTCAAATATGATAGCGCTTGCGCTAAAGAGTCATGCAGTTCTCTAGCGATAGTGGCGCGTTCTTCCATAAGCAACAATTGCTCAGCTTGACGTTGCGCCTGATTGTAGTACACCGCTCGCGATAATATTTGTACGAAGTTATCGATCAACGCTTGGTCAGGACAAGGCAAGGTTACTTTCCAATATAAAACGCCAAGCTCGACGCCATCTAATGACAAAGGCTTACTCTGGCAATCACAATTGCAGGCGGCGCACTCTTCACCTTCCGTAAGAACCAAAGGGCGTTCACCTTGCTCAATAATCTCAAGCTTAACTGCAGAGATCCCTTCTAGACTAACAATATGCCGTAAGATCGCTTCAAAATTATCCTGAGTGATCCTTGAAGCCGTTAGCTCTTGAGATGAATTGTATAAAACTTGAAGTGAATCTTTCGCATGTTGAAGCTTTTTCGTTTTCTCATTTACTGCCTGCTCCAACCCTCGATAAAGCTTACCAAGATCAGCAGCCATGGTATTGAAAGTTCGCGTTAATATACCCATTTCGTTATCGCTGTAAACATTCAACTCAACGTCAAAGGATCTTGATTTGATCTGCTCACTAGCTTGCACTAATGCATTGAGTGGCCTAACAATTTGTCTACGAACATAATGAACTACAAATATACCTACGATCAAGATTCCACCAAGCCCTAGACCGCCAACCCATGCAAGCTTAATTAGCTTTTGTTCAGAAAAGTTCTGCAATTTGAAAACGAAGGCATCGATTTGATTTACAAAACCGGCAACGAGTATCAAATACCTGTCACGATCTTGACTTCTCAGTACTTGTTTTAGTTCATGCCAACGGACAATGATTCGATAGTAATCGTGGGTAATGTCTTCTGGAACGGTCCAGCCTTGTAGCGCTTTCATTGAAGGCGAGTAAATAGAATGCTCAAACATTTCTATGTGCTGAGTGTAATCAACGGAACTGATCTGAATATCATGAGCTAATCGATAGCTCTGCATTCTCATAGAACCCGCCACATTGACCGCTTCAGCGTCATTTAAGCTTGAAGCTAACGTTATTATCGCAAAACTGGTTGTCGCCACTGACAACGCGAGAATAAGTCCCATCGCTTTTGCGACCGTTCTTGTGACAGAATTTTTCACACTTTTAAACACAACTTCACCGCAGTTAAAGGTTTCATTTAACTTCATTAATTTGTTTATTTACCTTGGCGAGCACAATATGTGATCAAAGCCATCGGAATTTATTGATCTAAAACAAAAAGCCACCCTAATTAACCCCTAAGGGGTATTTATACAAATGTGTCAAAACTTACAATTTATGTGAGCTTAAATGACAGTTTATTAATAACAAGTATGAACTATGCTTAGTTCATATTAACTAGTTTCAGGTATCTAAGTGGTAGACCTAACAAAGCGTCGAATTTTTGCACGTCAAATCGTTGATGATTCATCCGTTCGCCTACCTTGGTTGGCAAATGCATCGACATTTACCGATCAGTGTACTCGCTGTGGTAAATGTGTCGATAGCTGCGAGACGCGCATTATCACAAAAGGCGATGGCGGTTTCCCTACCGTAGACTTCACATTAGATGAATGTACGTTTTGTTATCAGTGTGCCGAAGTATGCCCTGAACCGCTATTTACTGCGAAGACAGAACAACCTTGGAATGCAAGAGCTACTATCAGTGATAGTTGTTTAGCTCAAAAAAATGTCGAATGCCGAAGCTGTGGAGATATGTGCGACACCATGGCAATCCGATTCAAATTACAAATCGGCAAAGTTGCACAACCGAATATAGAGCTTGATGAATGTAATGGCTGCGGTGCTTGCGTCGCTGTATGCCCTACCTCATCAATTAATGTGAGCAATTTATAATAAAACGGAATCAACCTATGTCACTTAATGAAGTGCACATTTCTAGCCTAGTTGTGCATTGCGCGCCAGAGCAACTCACCGAAATCAAAGCACAGATCGAGCAATTTGATAATGCTGAAATTTATGGTGACAGCCCAGAAGGCAAAATCGTAGTAGTACTTGAAACTGAAAACCAAGGTTTTATTACCGATACGATCGAAGCAATCAACAACCTACCGAATGTTCTCAGCACCGCACTGGTTTATCACCAAATCGAAACGGAGCTTGATGAAGACGGGACACACAATAACAACACTGGAACTCAATATTCCCAAACCGAGGGTGAAGTATGAAGATGACAAGACGAGCGTTTGTTAAGGCAAACGCAGCAGCATCAGCAGCAGCAGTCGCAGGTATCACTCTACCGGCGTCTGCTACTAACCTGATTGCTAGCTCAGACCAAACTAAAATTACATGGGACAAAGCACCTTGTCGCTTCTGTGGTACTGGTTGTTCTGTTCTTGTAGGTACGCAAAACGGCAAAGTTGTTGCGACGCAAGGTGACCCTGAAGCACCAGTGAACAAAGGCCTTAACTGTATTAAGGGATACTTCCTTTCTAAGATCATGTACGGTCAAGATCGCCTTACTCAGCCACTTCTTCGTATGAAAGACGGTCAATACGATAAAGATGGTGAATTCACTCCGGTTTCTTGGGACGTGGCATTTGATACCATGGCCGAAAAGTGGAAAGACGCACTTAAGAAACAAGGTCCAACAGGTGTTGGCATGTTCGGTTCTGGTCAGTGGACGGTTATGGAAGGTTACGCTGCTGCGAAGATGATGAAAGCGGGTTTCCGCTCAAACAACATCGACCCGAATGCCCGTCACTGTATGGCTTCTGCGGTAGGCGCATTTATGCGTACGTTCGGTATTGATGAGCCTATGGGTTGTTACGATGACTTTGAACACGCTGATTCATTCGTGCTTTGGGGTTCAAACATGGCGGAAATGCACCCAGTACTATGGACTCGTATTACTGACCGCCGTCTAAGTCACCCACATGTTAAAGTAAACGTTCTTTCGACTTACTACCATCGTTCATTTGAGCTTGCTGATGAAGGCTATATCTTTAAGCCACAAACTGACTTAGTTATCGCAAACTATATTGCTAACTATATTATCGAAAACGATGCAGTTAACTGGGACTTCGTAAACAAGCACACAAATTTCAAGCAAACTGCCACTGACATCGGCTATGGCTTACGTGATGATGACCCATTACAGCAAGCTGCTGCGAACCCTAACTCAGGCAAAATGTCTTCAATTACGTTCGAAGAATATAAGAAGTCTGTTGCCCCATATACGCTTGAGAAGTCAGTAGAGATGTCTGGAGTTTCAAAAGAGAAACTTCTAGAGCTTGCGAAACAATACGCCGATCCAAACACGAAAGTAATGTCACTTTGGACTATGGGTACCAACCAGCATACTCGTGGCGTTTGGGTGAACAGCCTAATTTACAACCTTCACCTTCTAACTGGTAAGATTTCTACTCCTGGTAACAGCCCGTTTTCACTAACAGGTCAACCATCTGCGTGTGGTACAGCACGAGAAGTAGGTACATTTGCTCACCGACTACCAGCAGATATGGTCGTAGCAAATCCTAAGCACCGTAAAGTAGCAGAGAAAATTTGGAACATTCCAGACGGCGTTATTCCACCTAAGCCGGGCTACCACGCTGTTCTTCAAGACCGCATGTTGAAAGACGGTAAACTAAATGCTTACTGGGTTATGTGTAATAACAACATGCAGGCCGGCCCAAACATCAACGGTGAACGTCTACCTGGCTACCGTAACCCTGAAAACTTCATTGTTTGTTCAGACCCTTACCCAACTGCAACTGCGCAAGCAGCTGACCTTGTTCTGCCTACAGCAATGTGGATTGAAAAAGAAGGTGCTTACGGAAACGCAGAACGTCGTACTCAAGCTTGGTACCAACAAGTTGATACTATCGGCGAAGCTAAGTCTGACTTATGGCAGGTTATGGAGTTCTCGAAACGCTTCAAAATGGAAGAAGTGTGGACTGAAGAACAGCTTGCTGCAGCACCTCAGTACCGTGGCAAAACAATGTATGACATGTTGTTCGCTAATGGTGTTGTGAACAAATTCCCTATCGAAGAATCTCGTGAGCTTAACGATGATGCGCACCACTTTGGTTACTATGTACAAAAAGGCCTATTCGAAGAATATGCGACCTTTGGTCGTGGCAAAGCGCATGATCTAGCACCATATGATGTTTACCACCAAGTTCGCGGTTTACGTTGGCCAGTTGTTGATGGTAAAGAAACACTGTGGCGCTACAAAGAAGGCTCAGATCCATATGCGAAGCCTGGAAGTGGCTGGGACTTTTACGGTAAGCCAGATGGCAAAGCGTTCATCATTTCTGCACCTTACGAAGCTCCACCGGAAGTGCCAGATTCAGAGTTTGATATGTGGCTATGTACGGGTCGTGTACTTGAACACTGGCATACGGGAACAATGACTCGTCGCGTACCTGAGCTTTACAAAGCTGTACCAGATGCAGTGTGTTACATGCACCCTGCTGACGCGAAAGCGCGTGGCGTTCGCCGAGGCGAAGAAGTACTTCTTGCTAACAAACGTGGTGAAGTTCGCGTTCGTGTTGAAACTCGCGGTCGTAACCGCCCGCCTCAAGGCTTGGTATTCGTACCGTTCTTTGACGCACGTATTCTTATTAACAAGCTGATTCTTGATGCAACGGATCCACTGTCTAAACAGACAGACTTTAAGAAATGTCCAATCAAGATCACTAAGATTGCGTAACTTTGCGTGCTCTGACTGCCGTTAATTCGGCAGTCAAAGACAAGAATTTAGCCATAAGGCGGAGAGTTAATAATGAAAAAATTCCTAATTGCACTGTTATCTGTTGGTGCTTTGATTAGTGGTACGGCAGTCGCTGAACTAGAGAACCCTGGCGGTATTGGTGGTCTTGAATCACTACGTGGTGCAAGTGAACTTGAATCAACTCGCGCTGCTGATGATTTTAAGAAATACCCTCGCGAACAAGTGTTAGACAGTAGTTTTGTTTATCAGCCACCTTTGATTCCACACAACATCCGTGGTTACGAAGTATCGTTGAACGCAAACAAATGTCTTGCTTGTCACAGCTGGAAAAACGCAAAAGAGATGGGCGCAACAAAGATCAGTGTTACTCACTACGTGAACCGTGAAGATGCTGTACTTGCAGATGTATCCCCTCGTCGTTACTTCTGTCTTCAGTGTCACGTTCCTCAGGCAAACGCTAACCCGCTTGTCAAAAACGATTTCAAGAGCGTAGACGCACTTAAGTAAGTTACACGTGAGTAAGTAAGAGGCTATCTATGAAATTATTGAAAGCGTTTTGGAAACGATTAGCAACCCCGAGTAAAGCTGCTGTTGGTGTAGTTCTGTTCATGGGTTTTGCTGGTGGTCTCCTATTCTGGGGCGCATTTAACACAGGTATGGAAGCAACCAACACAGAAGAATTCTGTTCAGGTTGTCACGCACCTATCGTCCAGGAAATCCAGGAAACAATTCACTACTCTAACCGTTCAGGCGTCCGTGCAATCTGTTCAGACTGTCACGTACCGCATGAATGGACAGATAAAATTGTTCGTAAAGTTCAAGCATCTAAAGAGCTATTCGCTCACTTTGTTACTAAGACCATCGATACTCCAGAGAAATTCCAAGAGCGTCGAGCACACTTAGCAGAGCGTGAATGGGCAAGATTGAAGAACAATGACTCACTTGAGTGTCGTAACTGTCATGAATTTGAGTTTATGGACTTCTCTGAACAAGGCACTCGTAGTGCAAAACAACACTCAACGGCCCTAGCTTCTGGTGAGAAGACATGTGTAGATTGTCATAAAGGTATCGCGCACAAACTTCCAGACATGCACGGTGTTGACGGCTGGCAATAAGGAGACAGAAATATGAGTACATTAGAATCTGTTATCTGGCATATCTTAGGCTATGCAGCAATGCCGGTTATCGTTTTATCTGGCTTTGCGGTAGTCGCAGCTATCTCAGTATGGCTACTATCTCTAGGTAAAGATAAAGGGGCTGAATAGCCCTAAAACGCTGAAACAATTTTGCCTATTTTGTATCAAGCGTAAAAAAACCACCGCATTAGCGGTGGTTTTTTTATTCTTGTCTATTACTAGGCTTCTGGATAACCTTGTGGGTTATTAGACTGCCAACGCCATGTATCGGCGGTCATCTCTTCTAGAGAACGTGTTGCTTTCCATTCTAGCTCTAGCATTGCCTTAGCTGGGTCAGCCCAACATTCAGCAATATCACCAGGACGACGTTCGACGATCTTAAAAGGAACTTGTTTGCCTGACGCTTGCTCAAAAGCCTTCACCATTTCTAAAACACTAGAGCCATTACCAGTCCCTAAATTATAGATATGTAGGCCGTCTTTGCTGCCAACTTTCTTCAGTGCTGCAATGTGGCCATCAGACAGATCCATAACATGGATATAATCGCGTATACCTGTACCATCAACCGTTGGGTAGTCATCACCAAACACCGACAAGAACTCTCTACGCCCTACCGCCACTTGAGAAACAAAAGGCATCAAGTTATTTGGAATACCTTGCGGATCCTCGCCTAATTCTCCCGTTGGGTGAGAACCAACTGGGTTGAAGTAACGCAGTAACGTTATGCTCCAATCTGGGTTGGCCTTTTGGAAATCGGTTAAACACTCTTCAACCATTAGTTTACTGCGACCATAAGGGTTGGTCGCACTCGTAGGGAAATCCTCAGTGATTGGCACAGAGGCAGGATCGCCATAAACGGTTGCCGACGATGAGAACACGAGTGTTTTCACATCTGCTTCACGCATTGCATCCACAAGCACTAAAGTACCGTTCACATTATTGTCGTAGTACTCTAGCGGTTTCTCTACGGACTCACCTACTGCTTTCAATCCAGCAAAATGGATAACTGCATCGATTTTATGAGATCTCAATACTTCAACTAGCAACGCCTTATCACGAATATCACCTTCGACAAAAACTGGTCGAACACCGGATACTTTCTCAATTCGCTCTAAAACGGTCTGTTTGCTGTTATACAGATTGTCAAAAATTACAGGTGTCATCCCTGCTTCAATCATTTGAATTGACGTATGGCTGCCAATGTAGCCCATACCGCCAGTAACCAAGACGTTCATATTACTAACCTTTTGAATAATCTGGGTGAAATGTTAACTGAGTCACTACAGAAAATATAGTCCAAAAGTGAGACTA
>Ga0209272_10001337_pt1 | contig 15788 bp, 30 predicted proteins | sample tdDd002_FD_187125 | JGI IMG/M metagenome (GOLD analysis project Ga0209272, IMG submission 187125) | Marine sediment microbial communities from the Atlantic coast under amendment with organic carbon and nitrate - tdDd00.2 (SPAdes)... | ecosystem: Environmental > Aquatic > Marine > Coastal >... | reverse complement strand
AAAGGATGTCATCAGGCATTTGATGGACCGTGTCACCCTCGCGGGTCACAATGGTGTCATCCATTTCCAATTTAAACCCTGCGTCCAAGAATTGCTTAACTGTCACTTTGTTCATTGCTTATTCTCCTTTTTAGCAGCTTTTATAACTGCGTCTCTTACAAATTGGTTGTTGCTTCTGAACTTTGATTTCTTACTAGCCTTCATGACATCAGCCCACTCTGAATCAGTAAAGGTAACTGCTCGTTGTTTCAATTCTTCCATACATACCCCTCTGGTTGATGAATCAAGACTACTCCATTACCACCCACACTTCAATATTAATTTTAATATAACTTTATATATTAATTTATGTTGACACCGCCACCCCCCATGCGCAATACTTTGGACAGGTTTTAGAGGAGAGTGAAGATGAAAAAGCTAACAGAAGATCAAATGGAATTACTGGTTAAGCCGAGAAATCAAGAAACTGGCGTCAATGCAATTACTCGTGAAATGCTTGATAAGATAGACATAGATGAGGTTCCCTTTGTGGTCCGCAGGTTTAAAAATTACACTGGTGACGACTCTGTATTGATGAGTGATGGTCGCGCCTATCATCGCGATAGATTTACACCCAAGAGTGGTAGTTATGCATTTAAGCCATCATTTGCTGGCAGACAAATACTTATAGGAAAGCAAGAAAACGGAAGATTGATTTTTTCAAACGGCATTTGGTTTTCAACTTTTGTTCCTGATGACTTAAAGCACCTCCTAGCGGAGCTCGACAAATGAGTATAGGCCAAAAGTCACGCGAGAAAGACGATCGCACCAAGCCGGTAATCAAGCGCAAAGAAGATAAGCGCAAGGTTTCTGAAATGGCTGGTGAGCTATTATGGTATATAGAACAAGTTAGGATAGGTGGGTGATATGAATTGGGATGATAAGAGTGATGATGAAGTTAGCGTAAATCTCGCTAAATCTCTAGGTCTTTGCGTTCACAATGTTAAAGGAGAGTGGCTTAAATACACCGGAGTTTCAAAAGGCTTGCCAACGTATGAAAAACCAGACTACTGCAACTCATGGGCAGATATCGGGCCTTTAATGCTCAAATTTGACGTTTATATTCTTCCAACTTCAAATGATTGCGAGTTTAACTATCTTGCAAAAACGCTTATAGATGGCTCTATCGGAATGGGCTGGACGACTAAGTATACGTCGTTCAACAATAACCCACTACGCGCCGCCGCTACCTGCCTAATCAAAAAGTTGGAGGCTGAAAATGAATCAATACTCACTACTGGTTGAGTATTTAGCGACTGCATTTTGTGCGTGTGGTTATGGTTTGGTTATTGGTAGGGCTTTGGAGTTGATTTTATGAAATGTTTTGGTGGTTGTGAGTTGGTATCCCACGAGGGGATTAATGTTAAAAATGGAAAGGATGAAATAAGGCTTCAAACTAAGGATGGCGCAAAAATCGCAGTGTTTGAATATGCTGGTCACTGTCAGTCCGCAGCTAAAGCGATAAACAGCCATGACGCACTTGTTGAGGCTTTGGAGTCGGTTCTTGGTATGAACTTTCCCTGTGAGTATTACGATGATGATTACAACAATATCGTATCTAAAGCAGAGCTGGCTTTAAAGAAAGCAAAAGGCAACTCATGATTAGATCAATGGTGTTACTACTTGCAAAGGGTTTATTGATGATTGTAGCGGGGGTTTTGTGAGTAAGCCAATTTTAGTTGATTTATTTTGTTGTGGTGGCGGGGCTGGCAAAGGTTATGCTGATGCTGGTTTCGAGGTTTGGGGTGTTGATATAAACCCTCAGCCCAAGTACCCGTTTAAGTTTATACAAGATGATGCTATTGAGTTTTTTAAGAAGAATCATCACTTGTTTGATGCATGGCACGCAAGCCCGCCATGCCAAAATAACACCAAGTCAACAAAGACGCACAAGGCTAAAGGGAAAGTGTACGAATGCTTTATCGAAAGGGTTAGGGATATGTTTAACGAGGCTGGAGACAAGCCTTGGATAATCGAAAACACAATGGACGCGCCACTCATTGATCCGGTAATGCTGTGCGGTGGGATGTTCGGACTTAAGACATACCGCCATAGATTGTTTGAAAGCAATATTGAACTGATTGTTCCAGAGCATCCAGAGCACATTGCAAAGAATGCAAAAATGGGGAGAGCTCCAAAAGATGGTGAGTTTATTCAGGTTGTTGGTCATTTCTCAGGAGTGCCATTTGCCAGGGAGGCCATGGGGATTAGTTGGTTAGGGCAAAAAGAATTAGCTCAAGCAATACCACCGGCTTATACAGAGTATCTTGGCAAACAGTTAATGAGGGCTGTTAATGAACGAAAATAACGCGTGGTTGTTACTAGGTTTGGCCGCTGTGCTTACAGGTATTGCAGGTGCGGCGATTGTTGTTGGTGAGTTGAGTAAGGGGGAGTTGTGAGAGAGATTAAGTTTGAGTTTGTTGTTGATGATGAAGTTTGGACGCAAGAAGAATTGCACGAAGACCCTGACTTCAATCTCCAATTCCATGTTGATGGATTTAAGCTTTTTTGCTACGTCGAAGATGGTTTTGCTGGGTCATATAGAGGGGTTGAAATTAAGATCAGGCAATACACCGGACTTAAAGACACAAACGGTGTTGAGGTTTACGAGGGTGATCTTTACCTTGTTGATGGGTATGGTCTTGCAAAAGTAATTATAGACCCTTATCACGGAGTTTCTTTTGAAGGTGTACTAAGTGATTGGTGCGGGGTTGTTACTTTATCTTGTGTTATTCAGATGTCACTTGATTACGATCGCAAAGGCAATATCCATCAAAACACAGAATTACTAGAAAATGCCAGCCAACCCGATAATTAAAGAATTCCTACGTCGGGTTAAGAGAGATAGAGAAATAGAAGAAGAAGCCCGTCGAAAATGACGGGCTTTACTTATGGCAAAGGAAGATCAAGTTCACCCTCATACCACGAAAGGTGAGAAGCTATCCTTTGGTTTCCAGAATCCAAGCTTGTTATCTTGAGCATGTAAGCGGTATTTGGGGCCAGTATGTGCTCAGGCTCAACAAGTGTTAACACCCCACCCTTTCCCTGATTTGACGCATTGCCGAACGCGTATATCGGCGCGAACAGTAGTGAGCCATCATTGGTTATAGTTGCACCCACAATTATCTGCGACAAACCAATGTTCGGTGATATATCCGTTGCGTTTTGGTATGCTGCTGGGCTTCCTCCAGTATAAGCGGGCGCTTTGTATACCTCCGCTTGAACACCTTCCCCCGTAAAGCTTACAGTCCTTCCTTTTAGCGATACCGGCAGCGCGCCAGTTAGAAACACGGTTTTCAGCTCGGTCGCCGTTGCTACCGTTCCGAAATCCGCCGAGCCCTCAAACTGGGATCCGTTCTTTATATTTGCCTCCGTGTAAGACTGTGATGTTACCGCCCTTTCGCCTGAATAAAGCCCTTTTGGTGTAACGCCTGGGTAGCTCATATTAACTCCTTTTGAATACATAGCCGCGGAAGTAAGCAGCTCCGGTAACTCCGAGGAGATCAACTCTAGCCCGAACCGTGCACCCATTAATTGTCTGCGGAGTATAAGCCGCGTCTGGTGGTGAAACGTTTGCGGCCAAAACCTTATCACCTACAGCCTCAAGCCAGAACCCTGACTCGTACTCGCCCCACGCTGAAACTGTACCTGCAGTAGGGGTAACAGGAGTGTCACCGGATGCGTCGGAGTAAAATGACAGGTACACATCAGCAACATCGTTTGATACTGATAGTAGGTCGGTATAAAAGGAATCATCTGAAACGGGAATGACGGTATTCCCAGAAGGGTCTTTGAAGTACGTTCGTTTTGCCATTGTAAAACCTCATTTCCTTAGAGGGGATGCCGCGTATTACCACGGCAACCATTTTAGATAGCACTTCCCTGTGCTTCTTGATGATAGCAAATAACCTTGCCTGTTACACCTTTGCGATGTATGCGGTTGATAGGCTGGTAGCCCCTGTGATTGTGAATGTTACCTCGTTCCCAATATCACCAAAATATGCCGAGATTTGATTAAGCTGAACGCTAGTCACCTCACCGTTTACACAGGTGATATCTTTTCCGCTAGATAGATCGATAGAGCCAACATTTGCGCAATCGTGAGCTGTAACACCAGCACCGAGGATGTTAACAGTAATGCTTGCCACATCCCCGTTGCTAACCAACAGTGTGAATGAGCCGTTCTTATATGACCACGTGTGCGGGCCGGTTGATAGGTCTAGCGGGATCACCGAATTCTGAGCGGATTCAGATAAATCTAATACTGGAATAGTTGCCATTGTGTTTCCTCCTGGTTGTTTAATTTATTCTATCACACATAAAGAAAACCCCGCACTTGGCGGGGCTTGATTTAATCTTCAGCTTTCTTTTTGGGTTTTCGCTTCGGTGTTTGCACCTCGAAAGCCTTCTCAGCGACCTCTCGGACATGAGGCTTAAGCGATGGGTGAAGATTATCTGTGTCGATAATATCACCCTTGCTAACCTGATGGCCCCAAGGCTTTACAACCTCGTACTTAGCCATAATTAATCCAAGTCTGCCGCGTAGAACACACCACCGCGGTCGTTCACATCACCCTGAATCTGGAGTCCCATCGCGCCCCAGATCAGGAAGTTATAGTTATCCATTGGGTTCATTCGAGCCATTGGAACCATGCCAACAGATGCGCCGACAAGTGGAGATATAAACATTTTGTTCTTAACGTAGCAGAAGAACTCATTACCATCGCCAGCCTTGCCAGTCAGTTTAAATGTAACTTTAAACTCTTTGATGCGACCGTAGCGTAGAATATAGTCACCAAGGGTGCCTTCTTTAAACTCGCCAGACTTTGAATACGGCTCAGAAAGGCGACGACCAAGGGCAGGCGTTACCCACATCTTATCAACGAATGCGACATAGTTATCATCAAGCTCTTTTGCGAAATCTTTTGTATAGAACGCGATAATTTCGTCATTTGTCGCTGTAACTAGGTTGATATTAACACCACCAGCACCGAGATTAATCTTCTTGGTGTGACGGTGGTTTCGAATGCCTTGGCCTTCGTATGATTTTTCCTTAATTTTAGCATCGCCATCAAGGAAGTAATCCGCAATGTCAGACATTACTTTGACGGTTTTGCGTCGCTGCGATGATGTTAGTAGATCGACGTTTTCAGTTTCGAGTCCAGACCAGTGACGCCAGTTAATGCCGACACCAGCACTAAAGATAGGAACAGGGTCGCCGTCAGTTTCTGTCTCCAAGTAGTCAAATACCGTTGGAGTGTGACCGTCCATCGAGCGCTCAACAGAGCCTTCAATGTCGCCGCCATTGGTGTACAACTTCACGGTCTTGCCGATTGGCAGCGGACTAGCAACGCCCATCAAGTCGGTCACGAACTCGCGCCCCTGATCATGGTCACGCACTTCAGTGATAACATTATCCACCTCACGCCACCAGTCACGAGTCAGAATGCCGGCGCTATTTTTTTGGAACGTGACTTCATCCATTGCATTCCCGTACACGCCGAGAATATTTTTCTGATCGATATTGTGAAATTTACGGATTGAATTCAGCTCGTTAAATTGAGCCTTAGTGCGACGATCCGATTCGATAGCCGCTTTGTTGAATGTCATGCAGTTAACTTGCATTATTTATCTCCTATGCGCCACGAACGCGGACTAGTTCAGCACTAGCACCGACGGTGTATGTTTCTTGTGAGAATGCAACGATATGATCTGTTGCGGGAGTGCCGATTTTAAGTTGTCCCGCGATTGCTCCAGGAGTTAGCGGAGAGTCTTTCACTAGAACGGAAGTCGCATCAACAAGGACAGCCAACTCTCGGCCCTTTTCGATGTACTCGAATACACCAGTCGTGTCAGCAGCAACAGCTGTATCTGATGTCTCACCGACAAGATTGTCAGTGTGAGTTACGTATAACTGAATGCCAGATCCGCCGCCTGCTGTAGCGAACTTGTCATATTTGGTTGTTGTTGAGTTGTAAACTACCACTGAGCCAGGAAGGGTTGCCTCTTCGACTAGTGCCGTTTCGGTAATGCTCTTACCGTCTAAATTGATTCGGTTATAGCGTCCCATGATTTCCCCTTACTCCGGAATGTAATCGTCTAATTCGTCTTTTGATGCGTTCGCCTGCATTCGACCACCAAGAAGACCAGCGGCCGGTTGAGCTTCAGCAAGCAGCTTATTAATCGCAGACTCTGGAAACTCTTTTAGCTCATCTTCTGCAAATGAACTGTTTCGCGCCATGATAGTTTTGATTGCGTCAGACCTTTTCTCATCGGCGTTGTCTGCAATCTGAGATTTTAGAGAATTCACCTCTGAAATCAGAGCGTTTAACTTCTCATCAGAGGCGTTAGTTTTTGGCTCGTCTTTCTTTTTGGTCTCATCTTCGTCTTTTTTGGCTTTCGCCTCTTCATCCTTCATGGCATTATAAGCCTCGAAGACCTGATCGTCTGTCATATCTTTAGTGTCGATATTAGCCTTGTTCAAGGCCTCCAAAAACTTACTCATATGATTACTCACCTTGGTGGTTAATTTGGTGTCAGGGCTTAACTGCCCATCTGGTGTAGATTTTACAGCATTCACCAACTTATTCCAAATTTTGCTAATAAGTGCACCATCAGGATCTGATTGTTCTGAGCTGCGGTTTGCAATGATTTCATCTAGGTCCACAATGTCTGTGTCTTCAGAGTTAAACCTCATCACAGTTGCACCCCCGCCAGCTGGGCGCTCGTCGAGAAGCATTGCCAGATGGTTATAATTCTGATTTACAGCTCGGCGTGTGTATGCCTTACCTTTTGCGTTGACACCGCTTATCTCATTTCGCTCAAAAGTAAGACCGGTACTAACACCGACGTTATCCATGTTATCAAGCGCATTCGCATAACGATCGCCGTCATCCTGCGCGCGCATGATCTTTTCTTTAATCTCAGCGCTAGCGTACCAGACGCCATCACTATTTGATGTACTGGTAATAGTCCCGCCAGAGTAGTAATCACGAAGCCCATTACCCTCCATTGCGGATACATTCTCTCCGTTAACGTGAGGATGTGACAGCGTGACAGGCTTGCCAATCATCGACTTCATGCCTTTGGCGTTCTCGGATTTGTCGTAATGGACTTTATTCATTACCTCGTCATCTACTGTAATAGGGATATCGCTGATTACGTAGTTGCCGTTAACCTTCTTGATTTGACTCTTTTTGATGTTAGTGAAAAAAAGGATATTTCGCTTCATCAGTACTCCTCCTAGGTTTTGTATATTGTATCACTAAACAGCAGATATAAAAAAAGCCCCGAAGGGCTTAGTCGTCTTGCCTGTATTCGCACTTACCAGGCGTGTACTTACCATGCTGATCGCCCTTATCTCTAATCTCAACAATTGAAATATCCTGCCTGTTTGTACACTCAAACTCCTTCTCAACAGTCACCAACCCATCAATAGGAACGTTTATTTTCAGTGAAATAATCCTCTCAGACTCTTGCTCAATGTTAAGAAGATGGCAAATCTGATTCATTATACTTTGCCCTGTCATCGGTGTGTTCATAGCTCTATTCTCTCCATTTTATCAACTCTAAATAGCGGGTTCCCGTATCCGGAAACCTCACCACTTGAGCATTTTCTTGCGTGCTCCCTGCCTGTCCATTCAGAGATTATCTGCGAGGTTGTTACGGGCTCATCCTTTTTTATGCATACAATTCTATTCATTACTCACCCCACTTAATAAATTCAGACACCGACACCTCAAAAACCTCAGCGATCACAGATATCATGCTAACGCTTGGTGTTTTCCGGCCCGTGCATAGGAAGCTAACGAATTGCACGCTCACCCCTAACTCACCAGCAAGCCATTTTTGACTTTTATGCTTCTTTGCCAGACCAACCCTTACCGATTCAGCCAAATCCATACTACCTCCTGATTTAATTTATATAGCCATTATGGGCTTTGCACATTTAATGTCAACCTATTGGTTAATTTAGATATTGACAACCACAAATCTCAGGCTTACCATTGAGCTATCAACTAAGGGGAATTTATGAAAGTTAACGCATCAATATTTAAAAATATGAGCGATACAGAGGCGGCACTGGTAATTGACTCTGACGGCGAAAAACAAACCATCGGCGGGATTAATGCGTGTAACGGTACTTGCGGGTGCTGCGTGGGCGATAAGGAGTACGAGCTGATTAAGGTTATCGATCTCGAAACAATGGAAAGCGTGAAGTCAAAGTTCATTGCTTTAGATGTTGTTGAGTACCTTATGGGTGATGAGTGATGCCTAAATCAAAGAACAATCGAAAGAATGGAAAAAAGAAAGGCTCCGTCTGGAATAAGATAAAAGCAAGGCAGCGTGGGTGGGGCGGGCATTACGATGGTGATGGAAATCGCATTTACTTCGACCCAATTAAGGTCGGTTATGCAATAAGGGGTGAGTGATGATTAGTAACGGCCAAAAGGTATGCATTATCGCAACAATGATATTGTCGTTAGTCATAATTGCGGGTCATGTTATAGAAGAGTTCAGCGTTCGAAATGAGATATGGTATCTCAATATGACGCTCATTGCTGCGTGGGCGATCTGCAACGCAATTGATAATAAGGGGTGATTGATGAGTGATTTAAAACCGTGTCCGTTTGGCATTTATTTTGTGACCATTTAAGGTGAGTAAAAGGGCGTAATTAAGGTTTGGTTTATGAAAAAAATAAAGAGCAGGCAGGGCGATTCGATATTGGTTTCTGACTGTGACTTTGATTGGCTTTCATCTATTGAATGGAGTGTTTATGACAGATACGCAGAATCGGTAATCATGGGCTCCACAGTAAAGATGCATAGATTGATATTAGTGGCTAGTGAATTAAAGCATGTAGATCACATAGATGGTGATGAACTAAATAATCAAAGAGAAAACTTAAGGCTGTGCAATAGATTCCAGAATCAACAAAATAGGAAACTTAACAAAAACAGCACAACGGGGCGCAAAGGCGTAAAGTTAATGCCTAACGGTAAATTCAGAGCCAGAGTGCAAGCCTTCGGTAAAAGATATTCCCTAGGGTGCTTTGACACATTAGAAGAAGCATCGGAGGCAAGATCAAAAAAAGCAAAGGAGTTACACGATGAGTTCTACAGAGAAAAATGATTTACTACCTTGCCCATACTGCGGGTGTGAAGATATAGATGTTAAATACATTGGTAATGACCACACAAAGACAAGAAAAGTACAATTGAAATGTAATTCATGCCGCATAACCCGCACGGATGGTGCTATTTATAATGATCACGAATGGTGTTACGAAACAGCGAAGAAACAATGGAACACCCGAGCCGATAGTTGGATTAGTGTTGATGAGCGATTGCCTAATCCGGATTTCGATTGGGTTCTGGTCTATTCCGATAGTGCAATGGCGACGATGATGTACACCAAGAATAATGGTTTTCATGGGTACACACCAAATCATATAGCAGTATCGATGATAACCCACTGGAAACCACTACCACCAGCGCCAACAAAGTAATAAATGGACGCGATTAAGCGGCCTTAGTTTTCTTCTTCACCTGCGTTTTATCCCAAGCTTTTTTCTCTTTATCCATCTTCTTGAGTGCGACCTGCGATATTACAGGCTTGCCCTCTTGGATTAATACGGCAGTCTGGGCGCAGTAACAGTTATAGCGATTGCCTCTCTCTGCATAGAATTCCTCAACCTCCTCCCTTGTGTATATTCTCCCATGCCTTGATGCATGCCAAGGTCGAGTCGTGGGTATTAGGGCCGATGTCCATAGCATTTCCGTTCTAATGCCGTACTGCTCGTCCGCTCGCTCATTCTCCTTGCGATTAGCCTCCCTGTACGCGCCAAGCAGCGACGTTTGAGCTATGCGCCTTGCGTCACTACGGCTAACATCGAGCCTTTCCTTAACTAGTCTAGTGGCATCCCTAGTCGACACGCCGCGAGTGATTGAATCCTTCAGGATGTTGGCAATCTCGCCCTTAGCCTTCTCTGCAAGCCCCTTCCAGCTAGTCCATGATGCAGATTCAGCGATAGATAGTCTTGTTATAAAGGGTTTGCTTGTTAGTACCTTAATCAGCGACGCCTTTTCTTCGTATAGCGCCGACTGCGCAGCCAGGTTATTAAATGCATCCTTCGTTCCGCGCTTGGATTCGGTCTCAAGGAACTCATAGAAGAATAAATTCCTCTTCCCGCCACTCATCAGTATCGAGTCAATGATAGCCTCAACCTCTGCCAGTAGTCGCTTGTACGATGAGCTTCCAATGTCATAGCTAACATCGGCATTCACGGAATACAGAATAGGCTCGCCACCATTAATGAATACGAACTGGTTTGTTGCTGGCGCCGGAGTTGTCGGGATGGCAAGTATCTTAGCCTTAATCTGCCGGTTGATATCCTTGTACTTCTCGGTCAGCACAGCAAATGCACTGCTGACTGTTTTGGAGCCAGCTGGAGCATTCTTGTTTCGAGGAAGGATAACCATTATTCCACCCTTGGATTAATATCGTCATCGGCATCTTCCCTTGCCTGCATTTGCTCGTCGGTAAACTCATCCAGCTCTCTGATTGAGTCGGGGCCAAGTGCGCGTATCTCGTTTGGCTTGATAATCGGCTCTGCATAGGCCTTGGTGCTTTCAACTCCAACTTTTATTGCCTTCTCCATCAGCTCAAGCTTCTCGACATCCTTGGCTTCGTTCAGGTTGGGCCATTTGAAGCTGAAATCAAACATAGGCAGAACACCAAAGCGCATCATTCGGCTTAATAGGTTCGTCAGGATTGAGTTTACATGCCCCGTTTGACGCGCCATGAATACGTTGTTCTTCTCTACGTTATCCTCTGTTGATGCTCGTTCGCCTGTTTCATTACCGATAACAGAGCGATAAGGCATCCCAGACGGTGCTATTGAATGGCGCTCTAGCATCTTTACGGTAGGTTCAGGGTCAGCTGGCGCTACGGATAGAATATCTGTTTTCATCCCCTTCCCTATAATTGCTCCGTCAACCCCAGTATTAAGCACAGCCATTCGCTCATTGAACTTTTCGCGGAATAAATTTGCCGCGTCAGGATCCGATTGATTGACACCGTAAACGGCCATCATTTGCCCGAAGTCTGTATCCTTGTCAAAATCAATCGCTAGCTGCCTTGATGCATTCTTTCTTAACCCCTCAGCTGCACTGCCTGAGACCTTTTCTATATCCATCAATGAGTTTAGTGCGGCCTCTAGCATCGACTCACCGGACTCTAGCGTATAGTCCTCAACGCCCTCGTTGATAATGATCACTCGGTCGGGGTGAATGTTAACTAGACGAGTAGGCTTGGCAAGGTTTGTCTTATCAGCGACTGAGCTGTATTCGGTAAATGAGTACATGGTCACGTCGCCGTAATTCTCACTAGTCTCATCCTGGTTCCACTCTATGGGCTCTAACTGGTCTTCCCATACAGGGCGGATACGGAATATCGAGAACTCATTTAATGCGCCAGTTACTGGCTGGTCCATCTTTTTTGCATCACGAATACTCAGGATTAGCGCGGAGTATTTACCAACCAGATTGCGCTTGTCACCATCCTGAATCTTTGGCCACCACGTTTTCAGGAAGTCATCAGCAGCGAGCTCATTATCAGACCGCTCGTCGTCGCTATCCTCGATATCACCCTCGATAACCTGTGGCATCGTCTGAAACGTACCTTTGTTCAGCTTTGATATAATCGCACGGGCTACAGGGTTGCGGCGGTATAGTTGATAGAATTGCTCAAACACAGGATGATCAATCCATCCGAATTCTGCATATAGGCGGGTGTGTTTGGTATTTATGTTAGACCCAGCCAACATCATACGCTGCCTCGCAATGGTTTCAGCGGCAGAGTTGGCGGCCATTGTAATTTCGTTGACTGTTAGTGACATATAATAGCCTCATCGGTTAATGAGGCTATTATACATTGAGTTGGTGTTATGGGCTATTCTGGCGCGTTATCCATTAGTTTCTGGATTTCTGCTTTTGTTAGTGGGGTCGCAGTTCGCCAATTACCGCCAGAGTTATCAACAAACTTGCTCAACAAGGAATCCTTGTAACCTGCAATGCTAATAACTAGCTTATAGTCATCAAGAGCATCAGACACATAGCACAACACGCCACCTGCTGGGATATCTTCATACCACTCAACCTCACGCTCGACTTTGCGGTAAATTGGATCGTTATGACGGTGCATCGATATTGCACCATACACATCAGTCTTTTTCCTCTCTTTAGTTTCAACATGCTCAAGATAAAGGCTATCACCATTCTCACACGCTAAAACCAAATCAGATAAACTACTAAACTCACATAGCACATACTCAACCTTTGTGCGTGGCTTTAGGTCTTTATTGTGCTTGCCAGTGATGAATCCAATTATCTTTTCTTTAATGGATTTACTAGCAGCATAAGCAGCGGCAGCAGCAGCAGAATCAGCGGCAGCAGCAGAAGAATCAGCGGCAGCAGAATCAGCGGCAGCAGCAGAAGAATCAGCGGCAGCAGCAGAAGAATCAGCATAAGAATCAGCAGCAGCATAAGCAGCAGCAGCAGCAGCTTTGCAAGCCTTCCTGTTTTCTTCCGATGGTTTTTTTAGCCAAGCCTTTGCAGCCTCAATTGCTTTCTTTGGCGCATCACTGCTTCCTGTGTAAAGGTGGATAACAAGCTCTGCGCAATTAATCGCAAATTCAACTTTTTCCGCGTGCGTGTAATCACCAATCCATTTTTTAACATTCGAATAATTAAAATTCTCAACTGTCACTTCATTTAAATCAATCATCACTTACTCCCAATATTTTGAATTGACATCCAGTGCTATCTTTAAGTTTTTGCTTCAGACTCTCGATATCCTTATCACTCCACCATGACGTATCGAGGACTATTGTTGACTTTTCTGATAACTCAACCATCTTTGACAGCGTCGGACACTTCTCCATAGCATCAGCCACAGTCATGACATAACCTGGGCCTAACTCTGACTCTACCTCTGAGAGAATTTGGGATTTGGTGTCAGTCATCAATTGATTCCTCGTGCTTCTTCAGAATCTTCCTGGCGTGCCACTGGTCCCCATGCTCAGCCTGATTTATTTCGCATTCATCCCATCTTTCAATCATATGCCTAAGAGCTCCAGCAAGCTCCGCCTTATCGTCATTGAGTTGTTTTATCGCTGAGTCTTTTCCAGAAAAGTACTCGATAGCGTTATTCCAAACCGCGCCAAAGTTTTTATCTGACTTCCGTGTATCATCAGAAGTACCTCGACATTGAGACCATGCGCAATCATCAGATGCCTCGCACAGCTCCTCTAAAATATCCGTCGTATCTTTTTCTTTGTTCATCTTCTCCACTCCAATAAAAAACCCGTACAGCTATTATCAGCAATACGGGTTGATTTGTATAACGGGAAAAATCGATTGATTTGAGCGGTTAGTTTCTAGCGAGTCGATTACAGGAATACGAAGCCGCCTGCGCTTCTCTGGTTTTCAACTACCGCCAGGTAACGAAATGCATCAGCGCCGTGTGATGACCAATCGTGAAGTGGGCTATCTCGCCAGCAGCCTAGCTTATCATTCCACTCCTTGCGGTATGACTCTAAACACTTAACGCCCCGTTCCGTTTCCTTTTCGAAGAACACGCACTTAGGTAGTAGTTGCCTTACCATCTCTATGCCATCATCGATACCCAACTTTGGAGCGACATCAAAGTTGATTGAGTAGGTCACACCGCCATATTCAACACCCTCCTTAGCTAGCTCCTTGCGGGTCTTACCTTTGGATGCAAACTCTCGGTTGTTTATATCGTGCGGAGCCCAATGCTTACCATAGTGCCAACCGTTAACCTCCCCAATATCTTCAAGGTATTTTATGTAATGACCTAGCGATTCACCTGAGTTTTCGTAGTAGTGGATCACGTGTATTTCATCGCCAACATGCTGATAGAACCAAATAGATGTCGAATCCCCAACGCCGATATCCCAAGCTGTAAATACGTCAGCTTCATTCCCCCAGCCATCGCAGATACGGCCATCTTTGTATATGTCTTTAAATTGATTGGCGTAATACGCACCCTCAATTGCCTGCTCAAACGCCTCCTCTGGTGTGGATGGGTACTCTCGCTTCATTTCGTCGCCTTGATCGGCCTCGATTAGCGTGTACCACTTCTTTTGCCCGTCAGTTAACTTGATGCCTTTTTTGTGCTCTAGGATGTCAAAATAATCCAGCAGCCTAGAAGGTATATCCACATCCTCATCGATAAAGTAATTCGGATCCATCCACCATGAGAAGAAATGAAACTTGAACTGAAGCGATGCCGGGGTCTTGCCTTGCTGTTTTAGTTTCTGAGCAGCCTGGCAATAATCATAGAAATATCCCTGCTTCCCTTCAGCTGTGCTCTCAATTGTCTTTGTGCAGTTTTTACCGACAGAGTTAAACGCACCAGTTACAATCTCTTTCGCTTTCTCTGGGTACTTCTTGCATATTTTCCCGAACTCGCTGATATGGAGCGATTGCAAAGTCCCTCCACGGTAGCCGGTTGACACGCCAATCGATGATCCATTAGTGAAAACATAGCCGTTGTCTTTATCATTTGTCGGCGTCGGGAGCTTGTAGCCAATAGACTCAAGCAGCTTAATGATTGATGGCTTTATGTTCTGGTAAGCGAACCGGATCTTATTGCGGTATATATCCTTCGAGTCTTTATCGTTGTGAGCTATACACCCGGCAGAGAAATTTTTCTTAAATAAGCAACTATCAAGGTCGTGTATCATTTTCCACGTAGTAAACCCAAGCTGGCGAGCCTTAAGGATTATGTCGTTCTGGTGTGAATTCTTGTAATACTCAACCTGCGCAACGTTAGGAGAGAATCTTACTTTGTTGCCGTCCTTATCTTTAATGAAGTAAAACGCACAAAGGCGGAAGAACTTCAGTCCTACCGCCTTCTTGAACTCTTGCTTTGTAAGGTCTCTATTGTTGAATTTGTAAACGTAATATAGAGCCTGCTCTACCTCGTCACTCTTCGTCATCAGCAGCGTCGCTTAATAGCGATTCAAAATCATCAGTTAGAGCAACCTCAACCTGCTTGGCTGCGTTATATCCGGCCAGGTCCGCAAGCTGTTTCATTGCGGCCAATGGTGAGTGTTGCTTAATCTTGAATCCATCTTTCCCCGCCGTCACCTCTGCAATTGATGCCATTGCATATGGGTCTTGCTCGGCTGATTCTTTAATTGACCAAAGTGTTTGTTCAACCTCCTCACCCTCAGCGTTCGTAGATCGCCCTGTGCGCCACTCAATTAAATCTGACATATTTACACGGCTAAGGTTAGATAGTCGCTCTAGCATCTCCTGACGACTCATAACGGCACATTTGACCGCTTCTTTCTTCATACTATCAACGAAAGCCTTAACCTTAACATCCCTTAACATGCGGCTTACGGATGCCTCTCCAGACTCTCTGGTTTCAGACTTGCCACCAGCTTCAACATACGCATCAATATTACTCATCCCTGAAATGACGTTAACGGCTACTTTTTGCTGAAGTGGCGTTAACTTATCGAACAACTCCTTTTGCTCATCAGTCATTTCAAAGTTATTCATAACTCATCACCTAAACCTATAATAACCAACCCATTATACCACCCACAATCAGGCAGATACAAAAAAGGCCGCATCCTGCTTTTGTGCATAGCGACCTTTCCGCGTTATTCAAAATCCTTTTCATAACTCTAACTCTCCAGTTAATCGTCGAA
>Ga0209272_10001336_pt1 | contig 15792 bp, 9 predicted proteins | sample tdDd002_FD_187125 | JGI IMG/M metagenome (GOLD analysis project Ga0209272, IMG submission 187125) | Marine sediment microbial communities from the Atlantic coast under amendment with organic carbon and nitrate - tdDd00.2 (SPAdes)... | ecosystem: Environmental > Aquatic > Marine > Coastal >... | reverse complement strand
TTGAATTTGACTATTCAGGATCCGGTAGTACGTGCCAGCCTTCGAAAGTCACGCTAAAAGCATGTATGAATGAAAGGTGTACTCAAACCTATCCAGAAGATGCTGCCGCAAGTGAAGGCGAGTTAGAGCCATTAACAGTTACTTTACTGCCATCATCCACCAATAGCGTCGCTAATTGGGTAAATGGAGAGCAAGAAAAGCTCACGAACATCACTTTCAACAATTCAGTTGATCTTCTATTACAGGGATATAAAGCCGGTACGGTTACGATGGGAGTTGCGAATAGTTCGGTACCTCAGTTTGGTTTTGAAGGAGCGCGCTGTCGTATCAATAACGGTGATGAACTGTCCGTCGAGAACTGTAATGTGTTGTTTTCTCAAAACGTACTCGGAGTAAACATAGGGGATGTGGTTTCAGCTAGACAATCTGCCGGTACGGATCATCTTTCATTCTGCTCATCACATGTAAAAACTGGGGGTGAAAGCCGAGATGTTACTATGAAAGTGACTCACGAGATTGCACCAGTCGATAAAACGAAATCTGTTGAGGTATGGTACAAAAAGGCGGGTGACAGCAATGCTAAATGGAGTGGTCATGTCACATTGCAACCTCAAGTTCCTAAGCCTTTGTCCGATGTCTACTTTGATTCAAATGGTAAAGCTTACCTCAAAGTTAACTATAAAGAGGTTGGTAAAGTCCGTATCGATGCGAAAGTTAACGATGTGAAGGATTCTGCAGGGTTTGCATCATTTGTAAGTTTCCCTGCTAAGTTAGGTTTGAGCGTAAGCGATAATGGCGCATGTTCCCCAAATTGCACAAGCTACATTCCAGCAGGTCAAGAGTTCACAATGCAGGTAACAGCATATCAATCAAACGGAGACGTTGCCCGAAATTACCAAGAGTCGAATATTAGTATTGACCACGTAGTGACTTATCCAGACCCGACAACGAGTGTGAACAAGGGGAATGTTGTGAATGGTACGCTGCTAACAGAAAAGCTACCCGAAGACGCTAAATGGGTTAGTGGCTCAGTGTCTTTCAAGCAGGCTGTTGATGAAGTAGGTTCATTTGACTTTACCGCTACCGCGCCTGTTGGCGGGGAAGGCGAAGCATTCTCTACCTATCTGGGTAGTAGTACGTATAAGATTGCTGATGCAACGCTCAATGTTGGGCGTTTCTATCCTGGTAAATTCAATGTTTACAGTAATGATCAAACGCCTTCGTACAATAACGTATGGGATTATCCAAATGGCCAAGCATTTGCTTATATGGGACAGCCTTTTGGGTTAAAACAGTTCTACGTTGAGGCATTGTCGAAAGGAGGCGGCGCTTTACGTAACTATGCGTATTTTGGTGAAGGTTACCACGCGAAATTCAACTTGTACGAAAATAACTCGGCAAATGTTAGTAGGTTTAGTGCGCCGGCCGCGTACACTGGTAGCTGGTTGAATGGCAGTAAAGGTCCCTATATTTCAGGGCAAAGTGTCGGGAAATATAGCGCGAGTGGGCTTGTGTGGAGCAAGGTGGTATCTAAACCGGATGGCCCTTTTAACTACTTAGAGAACTCGTCAGATACCTCTACCTCTACCTCTACCTCTATTTCTATTGACCTTTCCTCATCATCAGTAGACAAGGCTGGTGTGACTATTGGTACTAAGGAGCTATTTGTCCAGCCGGATTTACGCTTTGGCCGAGTTAATTTGGCTGATGTTGGCGGTAAGCAGGGTGACAACAGCAAACCAGATTCACTTAAATTGCAGGTACCTCTAACCGTAGAATATTGGAAAGGTGGTCGATTTGTGACGAACAGTTCTGATAGTCAAACCACTATTTATGGTGCGAGAGAGAAATTCGAGCATAAATGGAAGGGTAATGAGCCTGACTCTAAGTATGTAGATGTGAACTTGGCCGATGGCGGTGTAGTTACCAATGGTACTTCTAGAAGTATTACTGCAGTTGAAAGTGAGTCGAATCGTCAACAGACGGAACTGTGGTTAGATCTTACTGCTGGTTCGAATAATTTCCCTTGGCTCAAATATGACTGGGATAATGATGGTTCTGAAGAAAATCCATCTACCATTGTTACTTTTGGTATCAACCGAGGTAACGACAGGGTGATTTATCGAGGAGAACCGGGTCTGACCGGAGGGAATTAAGGCTCGTTTATTTGCTCTAGGTAAGGAATCTGCAAGAAATTGAGGGTTTCAGCCCATGTTTGTACTCCAATGCCTTGCTGTGTCAGCGAGGCATTGGTACATTTAGGACAATTTTTGTCTTCTAAATTTTTGCAGGATGAGCGAAGAGTATGTTTAAAAAACTTCGTGGCATGTTTTCTAACGACCTATCTATCGATTTAGGTACTGCCAACACTCTAATTTACGTAAAAGGACAGGGTATTGTCCTAGATGAACCTTCTGTAGTTGCTATTCGTCAAGATCGTGTAGGTTCTGCAAAAAGCGTTGCTGCTGTCGGTCATGCAGCAAAACAAATGCTTGGTCGTACGCCGGGTAATATCTCAGCTATCCGTCCAATGAAAGACGGCGTAATCGCTGATTTCTACGTAACAGAAAAAATGCTTCAGCACTTCATCAAGCAAGTGCATGATAACAGCATCCTTAAACCAAGCCCACGCGTACTGGTTTGTGTTCCTTGTGGTTCTACGCAAGTTGAGCGTCGTGCTATCCGTGAGTCAGCGCTAGGTGCAGGCGCGCGTGAAGTTTACCTAATTGACGAGCCAATGGCAGCGGCAATTGGTGCTGGCCTGCGCGTATCTGAGCCAACAGGCTCAATGGTGGTCGATATCGGTGGTGGTACAACTGAAGTTGCAGTTATTTCGTTAAATGGTGTGGTTTACTCTTCTTCTGTGCGTATCGGTGGTGACCGCTTTGATGAGGCTGTGATCAACTACGTGCGTCGTAACTACGGTAGCTTGATCGGTGAAGCAACGGCCGAAAAGATCAAACACGAAATCGGTTCTGCATACCCTGGTGATGAAGTTCAAGAGATTGAAGTGCGCGGTCGTAACCTTGCAGAAGGTGTGCCACGCAGCTTTAGCCTGAACTCAAACGAAATCCTAGAAGCGCTACAAGAACCACTATCTGGCATCGTATCAGCAGTGATGGTTGCACTAGAACAGTGTCCACCAGAACTAGCATCGGACATCTCAGAGAACGGTATGGTTCTTACGGGTGGTGGTGCATTACTGAAAGATCTTGATCGTCTCCTAATGGAAGAAACGGGTATCCCAGTGGTTATCGCCGAAGATCCACTAACGTGTGTTGCTCGTGGTGGCGGTAAAGCACTAGAAATGATCGACATGCACGGTGGCGATCTTTTCTCTGAAGAATAAGTAAGAGTGTGAAGCCCTTCTATACAGGGCTTCATTTTCTTGTTCACGGCTCTTATTAATCCACTCATACTACAAGCTTATTTTCTGACTGGAATCAAACGATTATTCACCTACTCTGCTCAGCAATAAGGTTGCCAAACAAAGGCCAATGATGATAGTAGCGATCAGGTCAAAGACAAGATGAAACCGATTTTTGGCAGAGGCCCCTCTCTGCAGTCCCGTCTTTTTTTTGCTGTCATAGTTTCTGCTAGTTTAATGCTTGCTGACAGTCGTCTAGACACATTCTCAAATGTCCGTTACTTACTTAATAGTATGGTGGCGCCTATTCAATATGCTGCTAACTTGCCTCGTACCATGTTTGATGGGGCGTTTGAGCGCATGAATACCCGCCAAACGTTGCTTGAAAACAGCCGCAGTCTTAAGCGCGAGGTGCTACGTCTTAAGAGTGAGCTTATCTTGCTTGACCAATACAAAGAAGAAAACCAACGTTTGCGTAAGTTGCTAGGGTCTTCATTTGTCCGTGACGAGAAGAAAATGGTTACCGAAGTTATGGCGGTAGATACTTCACCATATCGTCATCAAGTGGTGATTGATAAAGGCAAGATCGACGGCGTATATGTTGGCCAACCAGTGATCAATGAAAAAGGTATTGTCGGTCAAGTGACGTTTGTTGCTGCGCACAATGCTCGCGTGCTATTACTCACTGATGCAAAGAACGCCATCCCAGTACAGGTGATTCGTAACGATATACGAGTCATTGCGTCAGGAAATGGTGAGATTGATGAAATTCAACTAGAGCATATTCCTACTAGTACCGATATCCAAGTGGGCGACTTATTGGTTACTTCTGGCCTAGGCGGTATTTACCCTGAAGGTTACCCCGTTGCGAATGTGACAGTCGTCGATCACGATACTCGACAAGAGTTCGCTTCTATTAAAGCGGAGCCTGTGGTTGAGTTTGACCGCTTAAGATACTTGCTGCTGATTTGGCCGAATGAAGACAGACAACACAAAGTTTTGCAGTCTAATGCAGAAGAAGACACAGAACATGAGGTAAGCAATGGCCAATAGTGCATTTCGAAGCCGTCTCGTCATTGGTGTTAGCTTTTTTGTCGCTTTAACATTGCAGACGATCCCTTGGCCGGGGGTATTAGACTTACTAAGACCTTCTTGGCTGTTTCTCGTGACCTGTTATTGGGTACTGGCACTACCTAACCGTGTCAATGTCGGCTCAGCTTTGGTGTTGGGTTTATTGTGGGATATTTTGATAGGCTCTACGCTTGGTATTCGCGGCATGATGATGTCGATAGTGATATACCTAGTTGCGCTGAACTTTCTCGTTATTCGCAATATGGCACTGTGGCAGCAGTCAATATTAATTGCTGCTTTGACTGTGCTTTTAGAAGTATTGATATTCTGCGGGGAATATTTGAATCAAGACGTAGTATTTAATCCATTATCTCTGTGGACGGCTGCAATTAACTGTATACTCTGGCCATGGATGTTTTTATTGATGCGACGGATTCGTCGTTTATGGCACGTAAGGTAGCGTTTTGATTAAAGGCTTGTCTCTGGTTCTCGCTTCGGGATCCCCGAGGAGAAAAGAACTGCTTGCTCAGTTAGGTTATGAATTTGATATTGTACTTCCTGATATAGAGGAAGCAAAACAAGACCATGAGCAGGCAAAAGACTACGTGTTGCGTCTCTCTACGGAAAAGGCCCAAGCAGGCTTAGCATTAGCTAAGCCTGATTCGATTGTATTGGGTTCAGATACTGTGGTGGTGTGCGATAACCAAGTGCTAGAGAAGCCCAAGAGTTATGCTGATTCTAAGCGAATGCTAGATCTCCTATCTGGACGCCAACATCAAGTCATGACAGCAGTCAGTGTCGTGTCTTCCGAACAACAACGTTCATTGGTTGTCATCACTGATGTATGGTTTAAGAACCTGACCGAAGAAGAAATACAACAATATTGGCAGTCAGGGGAACCATGCGATAAAGCTGGCAGTTACGGTATTCAAGGCCTCGGGGGACGATTTGTCACTCGTATAGAAGGAAGTTATCACGCCGTAGTGGGCTTACCTCTTTTTGAAACTGACCAGCTACTCCAAGAATTTTTATAATTGTTTTTGAGGTGTGCACATGAGTGCAGAGTTGCTGCTAAACGTGACCCCGAGTGAAACTCGCGTGGCCATGATTGAAGGTGGAGTGCTACAAGAAGTTCATATAGAACGAGAATCCCGTCGTGGTATCGTTGGCAATATCTATAAAGGCAAAGTAAGCCGTGTATTACCTGGTATGCAAGCGGCGTTTGTTGATATTGGCTTAGATAAGGCGGCATTCCTACACGCGTCAGATATCGTTCCTCATACTGAATGTGTGGCTGAGAACGAAAAACAACAATTTCAGGTTCGAGATATTTCTGAATTGGTTCGCCAGGGACAGGATATTGTTGTTCAGGTAGTGAAAGATCCACTTGGTACCAAAGGTGCCCGCCTGACAACTGATATTACCCTTCCTTCTCGTTACTTAGTCTTTATGCCTGGTGCCAGCCATGTTGGCGTTTCTCAACGCATTGAAAGTGAAAGTGAGCGTGAGCGTTTAAAGAAAGTCGTGAATCATTACTGTGATGAGCACGGCGGCTTTATCATTCGTACTGCAGCAGAAGGTGCAGATGAGAAGGAACTGTCGCAAGACGCTGCATTCTTGAAGCGCTTGTGGCAAAAAGTGATGGAGCGTCGTTCAAAATACAAAACGCGTTCCACGTTGTACGGTGAGCTAGGTTTAGCGCAACGTATCCTGCGTGATTTTGTCGGCACTGAGCTTGATAAAGTCATGGTCGATTCTCGCCTTGAGTACGAGAATCTAAAAGAGTTTACCTCGGAGTATGTGCCAGAGTTAACGGATAAGCTTGAGCTTTACGAAGGTGATAAGCCTATCTTCGATATGTATGACACCGAGAACGAAATCCAACGTTCTTTGGAGCGCAAAGTTGAACTCAAGTCTGGTGGTTACCTGATTATTGACCAAACGGAAGCCATGACCACGGTCGACATCAATACCGGTGCGTTTGTTGGCCGTCGTAACCTTGAAGAAACAATCTTTAATACTAACGTTGAAGCGACTCAAGCTATCGCCCGTCAACTGCGTCTGCGTAACCTAGGCGGTATTATCATTATCGATTTTATCGATATGGCATCAGAAGAGCACCGTAAGCGAGTACTAACCTCGCTTGAAACGGCGTTATCGAAAGACCGAGTGAAAACCAACATTAATGGCTTTACTCAGCTTGGTTTGGTTGAGATGACGCGTAAGCGCACGCGTGAAAGTATTGAACATATCCTTTGTTCAGGTTGTCCTACTTGTGAAGGGCGTGGCAGCGTTAAAACTGTAGAAACAGTGTGCTACGAGATCTTACGTGAAATCACACGAGTTAATCGTGCTTACGACGCCGATAACTTTGTTGTGTATGCTTCACCATCGGTTGCAGAAACGCTACTTGGTGATGAGTCTCATGCCTTAGCTGAATTAGAAGTCTTTATTGGTAAGCAAGTGCGCATTCAAGCTGAGCCTCTTTATATTCAAGAGCAGTTTGATGTTGTGATGATGTAATTGGAATATTTGTGAATTCTGGTTTTAACCGTTTCGGACGCGTTATTGCGTGGGGTGTAGTGACAATTTTGGTATCGTTGGCCATTCTTGTCACCACGTTACGTATAGCGCTGCCACAACTTAATCACTTTCAAGATGAAATCAAAACCTGGGTCAAGCAAGGCACAGGTTTTGATTTTTCTATCGCTAGCGTGAGTGGCGCATGGCGAAACAGTCACCCTTCAATCGCTCTGCAAGGTCTTCAGGCTAATCTGCCAAACAACCAAGATGCAAGTTTCGCTGTTGATGAGATTCAAATTGAGTTTGACCTTATCCAATCACTCTTGTCACTTAAGCCAGTTGTCGCTGACCTAACTATTCGAGATTTGGCGTTAGATATCCGAAATATTGACTTTCTATCAATAGAAGAGCGTCCAACGGCACCTACAAAACCTGAATTAAGAAGTAATGAGTCGACTCTTATTGATAAGTTAGATTCGTTACTATTACGCCAATTTGAAGATTTTACTATTACCACATCTCAAGTTTGGTATAAGTCCATCTCAGGTGAAACTCGTCGTTTAGATATCGAACAACTCCGCTGGAGTAACCAAGGTAAGCATCACTTAGCCGAAGGTACAGTGAGCATTGCCGACGCGAGTCTCAACTCATTGTTAGTGCGCGCTAACTTCACAGATCACGGCTCGTTGCGTGATGTCTCCGGCGAGTTTTATGTGAGTGCTCAAGAGGTTTCTGTGACACCTTGGCTAACGACTTACATGCAAAATGAATCTGGCGTGGAGTCGGGTAAAGTCAGCCTCAACACTTGGCTCACACTAAGACATAGCCAACCGAGTTACGCTTACGTCGATCTGCAGCCGTCTGAGCTGGTGTGGAATGAGAAAGGTCGCCACGAATTGCTCCTAGAGTCGGGTATTTTCAAGCTTTCACCAGATAAAAAAGGTTGGAAAGTTAATGGTCACTCACTAAAAGTCCGCACGGATGACAGGCCATGGCCTGAATTGGATGTGGCTTTTGATTGGCAGCCAGATGGTTGGTTACTCAACCTTTCTCAATTGGATATTGAAGCGCTAACACCTTTGGTGAAATTGGCGCCAAAGTCTGAATCTACTACCGATTTTCTCGATAAGCTCGCGCCAAAGGGGCGAGTGGAAGACATTCGTCTAGCAATGAATGGTGGTTTAGATACGCTGCGTTACTCTGCTGAAGTGGATGAGCTAGGTTTAACCCAATGGGAACTGCTTCCGGGTTTCAATCATGTGCAAGGTAAGGTGGCGGGTAACCTAGATCAAGCAAAAGCAAAAGTCACGGTGATAGATGATGTTTTCCCGTACGGTGATGTGTTTCAAGCCCCTTTGAATATTAAGCAAGGTGAAGTGGACATCATTTGGCAGCAAGATGAAGAGGGCTGGCGTCTTTGGTCGGACAAAGTGACCGCGGCGACACCGGATCTACAAGTGCTGGGCGCGTTCCGTTTGGATTTTCCAAAAGAGCAAAGTCCATTCCTGTCGTTTTATGCCGAAGCGGACCTCTATAATGCGGGCGAAACTTGGCGTTATCTACCGACATTGGCACTTGGACAAGATCTGACAGATTACTTATCTACCGCGATTCAAGGTGGTAAGGTCAATACCGCAAAGCTACTTTGGTATGGCGAACTGGGTGATTTCCCATACAAAAATCACGAAGGTATATTCCAAGCTTGGGTTGGGCTAAAGGATGCAAAGTTCAGTTTTGATACTGCGTGGCCAACCATTACCAACTTACAACTGGATCTGCTATTTGAAAACGATGCGATGTATTTGGATTCCAAATCGGCGACATTGAATGGTGTTAAAGCCAAACGTATCACAGGGCGCATTCCCGAATTGGCCGAAGGTGGTCACATCGAAATTGAAGCCAAAGCAAGCGCGTCAGGGAATGAAGTTCGCGATTACATGATGGCAACCCCATTGGTTGACTCTGTTGGGGCTGCATTGACGGCATTGCAAGTGAGTGGTCCGGTTTATTCAGAGTTTCAGTTAAATATTCCATTTGATATGGAAAAAGATGCACGAGCTTGGGGGTACGCGGATCTTAAAAATAATCGTGTTGATATTGATGCGCCACCAATGCGACTAGAAAGTGCGACAGGGCGAATCAAGTTTGATAACGATGTTGTGACGACATCGGGCTTATCTGCCAAGTTGTTAAACCAACCCATCTCTCTCGATTTTCGTGGGGAGAATGCTGAGCAAGGCTATAACGTGACCATTAACACCTTGGGGGATTGGGAAGTCGACCCGCTAAACCCCTACTTAGGTGAACGTTGGCTAAATTTAGTTTCTGGTCATGCGCCTTGGCAGATGGATGTTGAGCTTCAACTCAATGATGTTGGTTTTACTTACCAAGTGGATGTCATTGCGAAACTGAACCAATTAGCAAGCGAATACCCATATCCATTAGCTAAGGCGACAGGGGAAGCAGGCACAGCAAAGTTACAAGCTTCAGGTAATCAAGAATTGATTTCTGCTCGCTTGCAATTACCAAGTGCGAAATATCAAACTGAAATCGATATTACTGGTAACGTTCCTGAGCTTACTGCGACCAATCTTGTGATCGGGAATGGCGGTTTTAGAATGAATCCAATTGTTGGTCACCATGCTTCAATTCGCTTGGATGAGCTGAGTATCGATCGCTGGGCTGAACTGATGCATGTTCCTGTAAGCGACCAGCCATCTGTGCTCTCTGAGATGGCGACGCCAGCTATCCCTAAACCAACTAATATAGATTTAGACGTACAAACACTTCAATTGGCTGGTATTGAATTTCACGATGTCGATCTAACTGCTCGTAAGAAGAACTTAAGCTGGCTATTGGATGTGGATAGCCAGGAGGTAAAAGGGAAAGCGAACTACCTCAAGCCTTATGATTTATCGGTTTCACTTGAACACTTGCACCTTTATATTCCTGGCTTCGATGAGATGACAAAAGAGCGCAACTCGCTGTTTGCCAGTGAAGATCAAGCTGCACCGCTTATCTCAAATTTTGATCGTAAGTTCCATGCTGAGATGCCGAACTTGACCTTGAATATTGATGACTTCTGGTTGCAAGGTTACAAGGTCGGTAAGGTTAACGTAGATCTTGAACGTCGTGATAACCGCCTTGAGTGGAAAAATGTCACCTTCAGTAGTGGCCAGAACCGAGTCGATATGAATGGCTGGTGGGAGCTAACCAAGGAGCGCAGTCACTCGAATCTTACCATGAAGGTTCAAGGTGAAAACAACAGTGACTTAATGGAGCGTTTTGGTATTACTTCTGGCATACAACAGGCTCCATTCGAAATTGATGCACAATTAGATTGGGATGGTGCTCCGTGGGCAATGAAAACGCAGAGCTTGCAAGGAGAGGTTTCTAGTGAGTTTGGCAAAGGCGTGATCACTGAAGTCAGTGGTGCTGCGCGATTGTTAGGTCTGTTTAGTCTCGATTCTATCATTCGTAAGATGCAGCTCGACTTTACCGATGTATTCGACAAAGGCATGGCTTTTAACTCAATTACGGGCACAGGCAAAATCCAAGACGGTGTGTTTATCACCAACGATATTGTGATGGATGCCTTGGCTGGTGAAATGCAGATCCGCGGTATTGCTGATATGAACACACGTTTGGTTGATGCGGAAGTGAAGTTCACTCCAGACATTACATCAGGTATTCCAATGCTGACAGCATTTGCAGTCGCCCCTCAAACAGCGCTGTATGTACTGGCGATTTCGACGGTGATTTCTCCTGTAGTAGAGGTCTTCACGCAAGTAAACTATGAAGTGAAAGGTCCACTGGATTCACCTACTGTAAAAGAGATTTCACGAAGCAAAGGCGAATACAAGTTGCCAGAAAAGCTGCGCGAACAAGCGAAATAATCGCGCAGTTACTCTTCTTACGTACAAGGAATAGAGAACATGGAACGTGTTGGCATCATTCAAATGACATCCGGCCCAGATATCGAGGAGAATCTGGACTTCATTGCCAAGCAGTGTGCATTGGCTGCCGAGCAAGGTGTTAAGCTGGTTGTGACGCCAGAAAACGCCATGCAGTTTGCCAACCGAGAAGCTTATCACCAGAATGCGGAAGCCTTGGGTGACGGTCCGATTCAACAGCGTTTATCTGATATCGCACGGCACAACCAACTGACTTTAATCGTGGGCAGTATGCCGATTCGTACTGAGCAAGGTGTGACTACTACAACGTTGGTTTTCTCACCACAAGGCGAGTGCATTGCTCACTACGATAAGCTGCATATGTTTGATGTGGATGTCGCCGATGGACATGGCAGTTATCGTGAGTCGGATACCTTTACTGCTGGCAATCGCATCGTGACGGCAGAGACCAATATTGGTACGGTAGGCTTAAGTATTTGCTACGACGTACGCTTTCCTGAATTGTTTAAAGCGTTACGCTTCGCAGGGGCTCAAATTATAGTTGTGCCCGCTGCCTTTACCGCTGTTACGGGAGAAGCGCATTGGGAAATACTGCTAAGAGCACGAGCGATAGAAACCCAATGCTGGATTCTTGCCTGTGGGCAAACAGGAACGCACCCTTGTGGTCGCCAAACTTGGGGGCACTCCATGGTGATAGACCCTTGGGGAAGCGTTCACCAACAATTGAATGACCAAGTAGGATTGCTGGTGGCGGAGATAGATTTGTCACACAACCAGCAAGTAAGGCAGAATATGCCGCTGACTCAACACAGTCGCTTTCAAAATGAATTGAAACGGAAATAAAAGAGCTAACTATGAGCATAAACCAAATAGAACAGGCACTCCTTGCCCCAAACGGTCTGACAGAGCAAGACATCGCTGACACACTAGCGAGCATTGCGACACGCCAGATCGATTATGCGGACATTTACTTTCAGTCCAGCTGGCACGAGTCTCTGGTTCTAGAAGACAGCATCATTAAAGATGGCTCTTTCAATATTGACTGTGGTGTCGGTGTACGAGCAGTCACAGGCGAGAAAACCGGTTTCGCCTATTCAGACCAAATTCAACTAGACGGTTTGAAGCAAAGTGCAATTGCAGCGCGTGGTATTGCGCAGCAAGGTCAAAACGGCAAAGTGCACGCGTTCAAGCGTTCTGATAACCAAGCTTACTACGATGCGGTAAATCCACTAGCAAGCTGGGAAAAGCAACAAAAAACCGAACTGTTGTTGTCTCTGGACGCGTACATCCGTACCAAAGAGCCAATGATCAAAGAAGTATCTATCAGCATCAGTGGTGTGCATGAGCAAATGCTAGTGGCAGCAACCGATGGTACTTATGCTGGAGATATTCGTCCGCTTGTTCGCCTGTCAATCAGTGTTCTTGCTGAAAAAGGCGATCGCCGTGAACGCGGTAGCGCTGGTGGCGGTGGTCGTTTCGGTTACGACTTCTTCCTGTCTGAAACAGACGGTGTGAAGCAAGCCTTCCAATTCGCTGATGAAGCGATTCGTATGGCGCTAGTGAACTTAGAAGCAGAAGCAGCACCTGCAGGCATGATGCCTGTGGTACTTGGTTCTGGCTGGCCGGGCGTATTGCTGCACGAAGCGGTAGGTCACGGTTTAGAAGGCGATTTCAACCGCAAAGAGTCATCCGTATTTTCTGGCAAAATGGGTGAACAAGTGACGTCTCCGCTTTGTACTATCGTGGATGATGGCACTCTGAAAGATCTGCGTGGCTCATTGAATGTGGATGATGAGGGCGTGAACGGTCAATACAACACGCTTATCGAAAATGGTGTCCTAAAAGGCTACATGCAAGATAAGTTGAACGCACGTCTGATGGGGGTAAACCCAACAGGTAACGGTCGCCGCGAATCATATGCGCATCTGCCAATGCCACGTATGACCAACACTTACATGCTACCGGGTGAGCACACGCCAGAAGAGATCATCTCTACGGTGAAGAAAGGTCTATACGCACCAAACTTTGGTGGCGGTCAGGTGGACATCACGTCAGGTAAGTTTGTGTTCTCTGCATCGGAAGCGTACTTGATTGAAGATGGCAAAATCACTCGCCCAGTGAAAGGCGCAACGCTTATTGGTTCTGGCATTGAGGCGATGCAGCAAGTTTCTATGGTGGGCAACGACCTAAGCATCGACAGAGGTGTTGGTGTGTGTGGTAAAGCAGGTCAAAGCGTACCGGTTGGTGTTGGTCAGCCAACATTGAAGCTCGACTCCATTACCGTGGGTGGTACTGAGTAAGCATTAACTACCAATTAGCTATGACGTTAAAGATCGTCATTCCCTACCGCGACGAAGGAGCGATGATAGGGAGTCTCGACTTTTAGCCTAGAGCATCAAACGTAAAGCTATTAAAGAATAAAAGAGCGCTCACTGAGCGCTCTTTTGTTTTTAGGGGGAGATGATTCGTTATAGGTTCTCTTCAGCAAACTCTGCCAGGCGACTGCGCACCACACCATTGAGGTGAATATTGGCGCTGCCTTCAAAGTTCTTGAAGCGTTCTACCATATAAGTCAAACCAGACGTCACTGGTGTGAGGTAATGGGAGTCAATTTGTGCCAAGTTACCCGAACACACGATCTTAGTGCCTTCACCACAACGGGTGATGATGGTTTTGATTTGTGAAGCGGTTAAGTTCTGACACTCATCGAGCAGAACAAACGCATTCTGGATCGAGCGACCACGCATAAAGTTAATCGACTTAAACTGAATGTTAGCTTTATCACAGATGTACTTCATGGATCCTTCGGTGCAGTGGTCGTTCTTATGCAGAGCTTCCAAGGTATCGGTTACCGCTGCTAACCACGGCATCATTTTCTCTTCTTCCGAGCCCGGCAAGAAACCAATCGACTCACCAATGTCTGGCGTGTTGCGCGTTACGATGATCTTATCGAACATGCCTTTTTCAATGGTTTGTTCCAGTGCCGCTGCCATGGCGAGCAGTGTCTTACCACTACCAGCGGCACCGGTCAGAATCACCAAATCAATGTCTGGATCGAGTAGGGCATCCATTGCCATGCCTTGATAGATATTTTTCGGTGTAATGTCCCAAACACGTCTATGCATCATGCGCTCACGACTTAGATCGAGTAGCGTGACTTTATCTTCATTGATGGTTTCTACTCGTCCTACAAAATCACTCTCCTCATCAATCACGTATTGATTAATAAAGGTCGGCTCGAACGGCTCGCGACTGAGTTTGTGGAATGTTTTTCCGCCTAGCGCATAGCTATCAACTTCATCCACACCACTCCAAAAATCGCCTTCACGTTGTTGGAAGCCTTTGGTGAGGTATTGGATATCATCAATCAGTTGATCCGTGCGATAGTCTTCAACGAAACGTACGCCAGCACCTTTGGCTCGCAAACGCATGTTGATGTCTTTGGTTACGAGCACAACTTCTCGTGGTGCACGTTTATTTTGCAGATAAAGCACCGCATTGAGGATGCGGTTGTCACCGGCTTTGTCGGCGAAGGCTTTGACGGTTTCCTGCAATTCGAAGTCCGCCAAAATAGAGATGGTGCCTTGGGAAGAGGTGTCTTTAGCAACCGGAATACCTTCAGAGATTTCATCCGGTGTTGCGTCTTTAAACAGATCTTCCAAGGCGCGAATAGCAACGCGTGCATCCCTTGCTACATCGCGTTTACTGTCTTTGATTCGGTCGAGTTCTTCCAACACGGTCATTGGAATGACGACATCGTGTTCTTGGAAAGAGAAGATGGCGAAGGGTTCATGAAGAAGAATGTTAGTATCGAGTACAAACAGTTTCCGATCGGTATCGCCCATAGCGTCTCCTTGCCGCAGTGCGGCTTTGCTGGCTAAAAGTTAAGAAGGAAAGTTCTTCCTAACTCTAATTGCTTGCAATAGAGGTTGTCGGGCAATGTCGGTTAGTGCGCAACCGAGTAGCAAGACAACTTACTAGCAAACCCGTGTTGATCCTAATCGTGTACTTAATGCGCTCAAATCATGTTCAATGATTCTTAGCGCCCCTTAATAGAAGTATACGTAATATTTACTTCTTACAACTCAATAATTGTCATGAGTTTTTTACAATTTGATTGCATTCCTAATTCAGGAAAAAAAGTTTGCCCTTACAGCCGTTTCGACGTGACCTAAATCACAGCTTCAAGTAAGATTAGCGACCTTTTTCTGGGCATAGGCTATGAGAGAATTATTATGCTTAGCTGGCTTAAAAATGTTCAGCAATAGTGGCATGACAAGCTCGATTGGCATAGCAGAAGCCAGAATCAGATCTAAACTATTACCCATGCCTTCGGGTGTGAGTAGGCCAACAAGAAATACGAATCAAGAACTAATAACGAGGTAGTCAATTCATGACATTTGCTTTGGGGCAGCGCTGGATTAGCGATACGGAAAGCGATTTAGGTTTAGGTACCGTAGTAGCAATGGATGCTCGTACTGTGACATTGATGTTTGCAGCATCAGAGGAAAACCGAGTTTACGCACGTAACGATGCACCAGTTACCCGAGTAACGTTCAACGTCGGTGATGTCATCGATTGCCAAGAAGGTTGGTCATTAAAAGTTGAAGAAGTACTGGAAGATGAAGGTTTATACACCTATTTCGGTACTCGTGAAGACACGCAAGAGACGGCGATCGTGTTGCGTGAAATCTTCCTAAGCAACCACATTCGTTTTAACAAGCCGCAAGACAAGTTGTACGCAGGTCAAATCGACCGCATGGACAACTTTGTACTTCGCTACCGTGCGCTACAAAACCAATTTGAACAACACAAGAGCCCAATGCGTGGTCTGTGTGGCATGCGCGCAGGTTTGATCCCTCATCAGCTTTACATCGCGCACGAAGTCGGTCGTCGTCACGCGCCTCGCGTTTTGCT
>Ga0209272_10001334_pt1 | contig 15816 bp, 10 predicted proteins | sample tdDd002_FD_187125 | JGI IMG/M metagenome (GOLD analysis project Ga0209272, IMG submission 187125) | Marine sediment microbial communities from the Atlantic coast under amendment with organic carbon and nitrate - tdDd00.2 (SPAdes)... | ecosystem: Environmental > Aquatic > Marine > Coastal >... | reverse complement strand
TGAAAATGGAACCAATGTCATTATTCACTTAAGTGATGATGACACTGTAATGGGCCACGTATCAAAGGTATTTCCTAAAGCTGAGACACAAATTTCTGATTTAGGCATTGAACAAAAACGTGTAACCATTGAGATTGATTCAGATGAGGAAATGGATAGACTTCTAATTGGGCAAGAATTGGATGTCGACTATATAACTGAATCAAAGACGGATGTCCTTCGTGTTAGAGAAGAATTGACGTATCAACGTGAAGGCCAGCATTACGTTTTTATTGAAGTTGATGGAAAAGCGGTTGAGAGGGCACTTGAAACAGACTTGGTAGGCGAAACCTACGTAGAAGTTATTTCAGGTCTTTCAGAAGGTGATAAAATCATTATCCCACAAGATGCACTTGAGCCAGACGCAAAAGTAAAGCATATGGAAGAATAGAGTTGGAGGAAAAATTTTGGAACTTAGACATATAGAAGAAGCAATTATCGAGCGTGCTATTGTTCATGTACTTGATAAGAATGGTGATACACCACTACTAACAGACACAGAACTAGAACTTGAACCTGCTATTACTGCATTTTTGACACATCACATTTTAAAATCATTAAGCAGTGAAAAAAATAGAAAGCTTAAGCTGTTTAATCCTTCTGGGATTGTGTATGGCAACTTGATGAAGCTTTATGAAGAAGATGAAGATAATTTTGTAGAATCATCAAAAGCCATAGCAGGGTGGTTGTTTAAATGTATGCAAGAACATCCGGTTATTCCATCAGCAGATGTGATTGTTTGTCAGTTTTCAACGGGTGGAAACCGCTGTCTTGCAGTCATGAAAATGGACTACCAACCATCGTTTGTACATGATATTCAATATACTGAAGAGGGGTTTCAGGTTGATTTGGTTTCTCAAGAAATCAGTTTACCATCGTTGAGCCAACGTCTTAACAAAGCAGCATTCTTTAGAAAACCAGATGAAGATGACTATGATCTTGTTGTGGTGGATCAGCCTCTAAAAGCAGAAGACGGAAGCCTGCTAGAATATTTCCAAAAGACATTTATTCAGGCTAGCTTTGTCGTTGATCATATGGATAAGACGCGTATTGTTAAAGACCAGATGGAAAAATGGGTTCGTAACAATATGAAAGATGATATGAGAAATGCCATTGATGTAAGAGCAGATCTTGAGAGTGTATTTGTTAATTCGGGTGAAATTAATTTGTCTCAACTAACAGAAGATATAATTGATGATGTATCTAAACGTGAAAAGTTTATTGAAAATCTGGAGCGTAAAGGTGTAGATACTGACGAGGCGTTCTTAATCGATAAGAAATGGGTGGCAAAGAAGTTTAAAACGAAAGCGCTAAAGACAGATACGGGCTTTACAATTAGAGGACCTTTTGAAAGTTTCCATGATAATGCTAAAATTGAAGTTCAATACAATGGTGATGGAACTGTGAATTACATCATTAAAGGTGTTCGAAATATTAGTGAGTGATTAAAGAGCCCCCTCATATGTTCAGATTTTTCTGAGCATATGAGGGGGTTTTAAGTTGATTAATGAAACAGTTCCAAACCACTGGAAAAACTGAGCATAATCGTGTATAATATAAGTGAGCCTGGGATGACCGTTGCTTAGTAAAATTCAACCACTGGTTTTTAATAGGGAGTACGTATTCTGTTATGGATGTCATGCCTTGCAAGATGGAGGACGGCAGAAGTAGTGGAGAGTGCACCCACGTAGATGTGGGTGTGGTGCTGAATTTTACCTGTGACGGCTTTCTGGGTATTCATAAGCATAAAGGCCTTCATAGCAAGCTATGAGGGCTATTTTTATATGGTGTTATCAACTTTATATCCCAAACTACGTCTGAATACTGAGGTGAATTATGAATCCGTATCAAACAATTGAACTCGATCGGAACAAAAAAGAACATTTATATCTTCAGTTATTTAAGGCACTAGAGGTCATGATAGCCAGTGGCCGTCTTCGACCACACCAAAAATTACCGCCAATAAGAAAACTTGCAGAACTGCTTGATGTGAACAACGTGACAATTGTTAACGCATATAAACTGCTTGAAGAGGGTAGGTTAATCTATAAAAAAGTGGGAAGCGGCACCTTTGTTACGCCTCGTGAAGAAGATATAGATACCGACGATCTGACTAAAAAAATAAGTGATGACACAGTTGAAATAAGCTTTGCGCAGTCTTCGCCAACGGCAGATTTATTTCCTGTAACTGACTTTAAAATGGTGCTTAATGAGGTGCTCGATCGTGATAAAGGTATGGCATTCAGTTATCAAGCATCATGGGGGTATTCACCTCTTCGGGAGTCCGTTGTAGAGTACTTGAAAGACTCAAATATTTTTGTTGAGCCAGATGTAATACAAGTTATTTCCGGTGCGCAGCAGGGCATTGATATTGTTTCAAAGGCAATCCTAAACTATGGTGACTATGTTCTCGTAGAAGCACCATCATACACAGGGGCCATTGCAGCATTTAAAATGAAGGGTGCAAATATTATTGAGGTTCCAATCACACAAGATGGTATCCATATAGAGGCATTCAAAGAAGCTGTGAAGCGGTATAAGCCAAAACTCTTTTACACAATGCCAAATCTTCAGAATCCAACAGGATACACATATTCTCATGAGAAGAAGAAAGCAGTGCTTGAAATTGCTGCTGAAAACAGAATGTGGATTCTAGAAGATGATTATGCGAGTGATCTGTTTTTCCATGACGAAGACGGAAAATCACTCAAGTCGCTAGATGATGTTGACCGTGTCATCTATATTAAAAGTTTCTCGAAAATATATATGCCTGGTTTAAGACTTGGATTTATGGCAGCACCAAAACGGCTTGGACAAGAGCTTGTGGTGGCCAAACATATTACGGATATTTCGACATCCGGTCTTATACAGCGGGCTTTTGATCTCTATCTAAGAAGAGGTCTTTGGAAGCATCAAATTGATTCAATGCGTCGTATATTCAAAGAGCGATACGAAGCGTCAATTAAAGCGATAGACCGTTATTTGCCTGAGGATTGTACGTATCATCAACCGGAAGGTGGGCTTAACTTTTGGATACAGATGCCAGCGTATCTTAATGCTGATAGTTTTGCGCAATATGCGCATAGTAAAGGGATTGAAATCGTTCCAGGAAGTGCATTTTTCTTTACACAGGGGAAAAGTCATTGCTTTAGAATTAGTGTTGCAGGCGTATATTTGGAATTGATTGATGAGCGGATTGAAAAGCTGATGGAAACATTAAATGAATATATAGTAATGCACAGTGATAGAGAAGGCGTGGGAAGTGATTTTATCCCAGTTCTTTAATGGATATGTGTCTTTATCGTTAACGATAAAAAAGAGGTTGATTATATTAATCAGCCTCTTTTTGGTATTTGTTTAGATTGATTTATAGTATGAATAGAATCAATAAGTGCTATTATGCAGATTTCGAGTGATTTCTATTATTATGTTTATTATTATTTCGGTTGTTAGAACCGTTCTGATTGTTGTTCTTGGAGTTTGAATTTGTAGTTTTCGATGTCGTCGCTTTGTCATCTGTCTTAGCTTCTGTCTTAGCGTCTGTCTTAACATCTGCTTTAGAATCAGCTGAATTGTCAGTGGCTACATTTGTTTCCACTTCTTTGCGAGGTGGAAGCCCTACTGTGTTGATATTACATTGACCTTCAAATGCGCCGCCTTCTTCAATGGCAAAACTCATAACTTCAATATCACCACGTAGTACGCCTGATGTGTGAATTCTTAGAAGTCCATCAGAATGAATGTTTCCTTGAACTTTACCAGAAACTTCAATACTAGCAGCACGAATATTTCCATGAACATCTGCTTCGGCACCAATAATTACATCGCCTTCAGCCACGATATCACCATTAATATTACCATCGATCCGTACAGAACCACCACTTTTAATGCTACCTTCAATAGATGAGGATTGACCAATAATCATGTCGAAATCAACGGAAGGTGCCCCTTTTTGAAACATTTGTTTCATTGTATATCCCCCTTAGTTAATAACTTTTGCTGGATCAATTTGTTTACCATCGTAATGAACTTCGAAGTGAACGTGTGGACCAGTGCTTTTGCCAGTGTTGCCGACTTCACCAATGACTTGGCCTTTTTCGACAGTGTCACCAACTTCCACTGTGTTCTTATTATTATGTGCGTATACGGTTTTATAGCCATAACCATGAGAAATAATAATAGTCTTTCCGTAACTGCCATTATAGCCGGAATATGTAACGACACCTGAACCTGAGGCAACAATAGATGTGCCACGTTCATTTGCGATATCAAGACCTTTGTGCATTTTCCTACGCCCAGTAACTGGATCGCGCCTTAGTCCAAACCCAGATGTGACTCTTCCAAAAACTGGTTTTAGGTCGGGTTTGCATTCTAGGAAGTCCAACGTGTTCTCAACTTCGTCAATAAGTGAAGTGTACTCGTTTAATTGTTCCTCCATGACGAGAGTGATTTCATCATCATCAATAAGAGCTATAAGTTCTTCGAGTACTACTGAATCCGTGGAGTCAGTTGCGATAGGATTTATTCCATCCAGTTCGTAATTTTCTGTTCGATCAAAAGAACGACTTACAGGAACCGAAATGTTAACATCGTTCGCCTCATTAAGTTGTGCAATGAGAGCAATGGCCTTAGTTTCTACATTCTCAAGTTCAATGAGGCGTCTGTCGTATACTTCAGCCACCTTTTGTGCTTGTTCTTTCATATCTTGGTTTAATTCTGTTTGGGAAGAGTAGAGGTCTTCAAGTCGCGATATGCGATCTGTCTGATCTACCATCTTCAATGACAGCTGCCCGTTTTCTGTCTGGAGTGATTTACTGTTGATGAAATAATAAACGAGTGCGCTATTCACGGTAATTGTGGCTATTACGACAAAAGCAAGAGCTCCATGAATGATAATTCTTGGGAGTCTCAGTCGTTTAACCTGGCTATCAGCACCAGGAACAACCACAAAGGTGATATCTTCCCGAAGTTTCTCTTTTAGATCCTTCAACCGCTTCATATATCCCCCTCAAAAGTTTACTATTCTTAGTTTACCAGAACTTTCGTATACCTGCAATTATCAGTCGTTTCATAGATCGACGTTGACATATATACCCACTAAAAGACATTAGTAACATATGTGGTAAAGTCGTGTAGGAAAACAGGAAAACTTATCAGGAAAATAGTTAGGAAAACGACTTTCTTTATTGTATAATTAACTTAATGATACCGTAGGAGGTCTACAATGACTGATATATCGAAAACAGATCCACAAATAGTGAAAATTGAAGAGAATTTCAGATGGGTCTGCGGGAAAATCAAAAAAAAAGGAAGAGAAATACTATCCGATTTCGAGATTACACCCCCACAATTCGAAGCCTTACAGCATTTGCTAAAAGAAGGTGAGTTAACCATAGGAGAGCTAAGTAGCAATATGTATTTAGCGTGTAGTACTGTAACAGATCTACTTGATCGTATGGAAAGAAATAACTTGGTTGTACGGGTTAAAGATGATCGTGATCGTAGAATTGTGAGAATTAAAGTTTTAGAGAAAGGACATTTGTTGATTGAACAAGTGTTATTAACACGTCAAAAATACCTTTCAGAGGTACTTGCTGATTGTGATACAGAAGTAATTACGAAAATTCATGAGTGTTTTGAAATACTAAATGAAAACATGGATATTTAGAGTTAGCTATTAGGAATTTTACAGCTGGAGGCGTCACACTTTGAAAATTATCAATAGACGATATCGAATTATTGATGTCATTGAGTCAGATTCTACCGGTGAAGTGTATCATGCGGTTGACTTAATGAGTCGTGATCGGAATATCAGACTGAAACTATTTACAAAAGAATATTCCAAATCAGATCGTATTCGTCGATATGTTGATGAGTTTTTGAAGTGGTCCACAATTCGGCATCCGAATATATGTGAGACCTATTCTTTTGACGCCCTTATAAATGTTGACAATAAGAATGTTGCGCGGCATCAGTTCTTTTATACGTCAGAATTCTATGACTCAGAAGAACGTGTGAATTATAAAGATCTGACTAGAGATGAAATCTATACCGCAATTTTTGATCTTTGTCGAGCTGTACAATATCTTCACTTTAGGGGATTTACGTATGGTTACTTGAATTTTGATAATGTTTTGTTTTTAAGAACTGAGACTGGATTAAAGGTGAAACTTAATGATTTTGCTTTTATTTGTCAGTATAAAGACATATCGATATATTCTGCCACACAAATGAATGCATTCATGGCGCCTGAATCAATTTGGTACGAGAAATTTAGTAGTTCAGCGGACTTATACTCTTTGGGTGTACTCATTTATTTAATTTATTATCAAGGTTCTGTGGAGCATGACTCTATTGAAAGACTTGATGAAATTGTCGGGAAAAATCCTTTGACGAATACTTTAAAACGAGTAACGAGCAACATCGTTGAGAATAGATATGCAAATATTGATGAGTTCATAGAATTGCTTGCAAATCAGTTGAGATATAAATATGAGTTTACAGATAAAAAAGCTTATAATCATGTTCATTTTAGAACAGGATTGATTGGAAATAATAAAATTATCGATAGCGTTATGAAATTTGCTATGGAACGAACGACAGAACGAAAAGGACCACATGGTGTTCGGATCTTTGGCGACGTAGGACTTGGCAAGAGTCGCGTGTTACAAGAGCTGGAATATCTTATGAACATCAAAGGTTATGATGTAATACGTTATGAAATGACACGGAAGTGGAAAGAACCTTTTGCCGCATTCAAGTCAATTCTAAGTCGAATTATATTCAATGAGAAGTTGAGTTGGGAGCTCATTCAAAAGTATGGACCAGAATTGGTTAAACTTTTTCCTGAACTAAAAGTACGGTGGGATGTTCAGCCTACGCCAACTCTCAGTGATGAACACGAGCATTTAAAAATGGCGAATAGAATATTCAATTTTTTAAGCGAATATGGCACCGATCGTCCTTTTGTTTTAATGATTGATAATGCCGAATATCTCAGTAGTTATGAACATACAATACTCGATTTTCTCAGCTCAGTTCAAAAGGATACTCCGATATTAATTGTATGTACACACAATGTCGAGTGCTATGAGGATTGGTTTGGAAACGAAGGCGTTGTGAAATATCAATTGAATGCGTTCACATATGATGAAGGCGCTGAATTTATTAGAAGAATGCTAGGTGTTAAAGATAGGCCGATTGAGTTTAGTGCGCTTCTTATGAAAACATTTGAAGGAAATGCACGTAGAATTGAAGAGTTGGTTCATGTACTGTTTTTAGAGAAAAGAATTTATGTGGATGACAACCATAAGTGGGTCTTTAATTTACCACAAGATATCCAACAACTTGAGGCGTCGACCACCTCTGAGAAGTGGTTGGAGTCAACAATAGAATCCTTAACACGGGAAGAACGGGATGTTCTTGAAGCGATATCCGTTTTTAGTGAACCTGTGGGAACGATCATTTTAGATAGAATGTTTGATACATTTAATTTAGTATCAATCGGTAAAGTGCTAGGAGATATGGTTGGTAAAGGCATACTGATTCAAAAACTCGGAGACTGGGGCTACTCTTATGACTTCTCTGGGGGATTGATTCGTAAGGAAATTCTAGCTCATATTGATATTGAAGATCGCGTAAAATATCATGGAATGGCTGCAGATATACTTGAAGATTTCTATAAAGACCAAGGTCGACATATGTCTGAGCAACTCATATATCACTTGATAGAGAGTCGACAAAAGTCACGTGCGGTTAAATATTGTGTACTTGCTGCTGAAGAGATGACACGTTTTAATATATACACTCAGGCGATCGAGTTTTATGAGAAAGCCCTTGTGTTGATAGATCAGTTTGATTCGGAAATTAAAGCAGCATCTTTACTCAATAAAGCAGGTCGACTGTACAAGTTGATCGGAAAAACATCAGATGCTGAGACTTTATTTAAGAGGGCGCAGGTTTCGGCTAAAAAACTGGGACATGAATATACATGGATAGATGCCGTAAACCATTTGGCTGGGATCGGAATAATAAGAGGCGAAATAAGCGGACCACTTGAAATGCTTAAGCTCACTCGGCAGAAGTCAGTAGATATTGAGTATTTAGATGGCGAGCTAGGCTCTGCTAAGTTGCTGGTCAAACTTTGGGCTTTAACAGATGAATATGATCGTCTTATAAACGAACTTCCTAAGTTTATTGAGAAATCCATAGAGAATGACAAACCTTATTTTACAGGAAGTTTCTACAATGACTATGGAATATATAAAATGCATATTGGACAATATGAAGAAGCGACAAGGTACTTCAAGATTAGTCTTGAAAACTTTAGGGAGAATGGGGACCGTTACCACGAGGCGAAAGTCTATAACAACATGGGTGGCGTTTATGGCGAAGGTTTTGGAGATGTTGATGTCAGTCGTCAGTATTTCGTAAAAGCCCTTAGTATTTCAAATGATCTTAACATTCTAGCAGGTAGACCTATATATCTTCTGAATATCGGGGAAAGTTATTTAAGAGAAGATCGATTTAAAGAAGCACTAGATTATTTGAATCGTGCCGTACGGGCCGCGGAAGAAATTGAGAGTCGTATTGATACTTACTCGATTCTACCATTATTATGCGAAACGTACATCAAAATGAATAATTACGAACGAGCATATGGAATCCTGAAAAAAATGGATACAGAGTATCAAGAGAGTTCGGATAAAATCATGGATGTTTACAGACATTTTATGACTCAGATTCGGTTCTATTTGCAGATTAAGAATTATGAAAAATCGGAACAGCTTTTAAATACACTAGGTGAGTCTGCTCAAATATTTGATGAGTCGAAACGAACGGTTATTGATACTTTCAAATATAGAATGGAATGGCATAAAACCAACTTTTTAAAGCTAAATAAAACCATAGATTATGAAGCACTCGGTAAAATGGTGGACAAATCAAAAAACTATCAAGTGGCTCATGTCACTCGTGAAATGATATTGGATTTATGTCTTGAACTAGCGAATGCAAAAAAATATATTCACGTTAGAAAAATGTTAGAAATAGATCATGACTTGAGAGCTCAATACGACTCAGAGCATTTAAAACGTAAAAGAAAAATATTGGGTGCGTTGATGGGTGAGGACCGTATTCAAACAATCTCAGGAATATTGAGATTGAGAGACCATGAACTCAGTGCTGAATGGAGATGGTTCACATTTAAACTTCTTGGTGACGAGTACTTCTTTGACGGAGATTCATACTTGGCGCTAACAAATTATTTAATGGCACTTGATATCATAAAGACCCTGACATTCAGTATACCGGATGAGCAACGTGAAAACTATCTTCTATATGATGAATCAAAGATAGAATTGAAAGCTAAAATTAACGCCATTCGTAGAAAGATTGACAGTCATAGATCATCAGAAGAGAAGCTGCTTATGAATGAACTTGAGACGTTATCTGTTGAAGACTATTTTGACTTATCGGCCATACAATCTCTTTACTATAATGAAGCATTTCTTGAGAAAATATATGCTCTTTATAATGATAAATACAGCCTGAATTTGACGACCTTGGATGACCTGGTATATCAGTTTGGTAAAGATGAGCATGAGAATGTTAGGAATACAATTATTCACTGTTTACAAATGGCTATAGCTGATAATGGGTGCGTTTTTATAACTGATGAGAGCTCGAAAATCCACGAAGTGATCACCAATGATGTCAATTTTGTGCCACCTGAAATTAATCGACTTATTTCACAGCTTGGTCATGAGAGAGAAGGATTACTTATCAATGGGTTTGAGGGAAATGAGTTAGAATATCTTTTAGGCCAACATCAAAAAGCCATTATGCTTATTCCAATTTTTTCGGATGATGCTGTAAGTAAAAAACGTAGACGAGTGGATGATGGTGAAAATATTAAACTTGTAGGATATTTATACCTTGAATCAAATCAGGTATTTAACAGGTTTAATCAAGATATATTTAATAAGATCAAACGCCTTATAAATATGTTGTGCCTTATGATAGACAATCATAACATCAAAATGATTTCATCTATAGATAAATTAACAGGTGTATATTTACGAAAATATATTGAAGATAGATTTACATCACAGCTCATTAAAACTAGACAAGTCAGTGGTAGAATGTCTGTTATTATGTGTGATATTGATAAGTTCAAAATGATTAATGATCGATATGGGCATCGAAAAGGTGATGAAATATTAACCCAAATCGGTAAAATACTTAGTGTGAATCTTAGAGATTCAGACTTGGTGGGTCGCTATGGTGGTGAGGAGTTCATTATCGTACTTCCCGAAACTGGAGAAGATGAGGCCTTTGTTGTTTCAGAAAAAATTCGAAAATCAATTGAGACATCTATTTCACTCAATGAAGATGAGCCAGTCACGTTAAGTTTGGGTGTATCTACGTATCCAGACCATGGTCTTAATGAAGAGGAACTCATTGAAAAGGCTGATCAAGCCTTGTACTATTCGAAGAACACAGGTCGAAATAAAACAACTTTGTGGAATGCGCACATTGGTGAAGAGAAGTCTCGATTTGACAAACTTGCGGGCATATTAACCGGCAATATTTCGAATGATACACGGAATGTTCAAGCTATGGTTGATATATTGGAGTTGCTAAGAACCACAGACTCAAAAGATAATAAGCTGTTTAGTGTACTTACGACTTTAATCGATATTACCCAAGCAACAAAAGGGGCGATTGTTGAAATCGAAGGGGATGACATTAAGCATGTTTATGCAAGAGAAAAAGGTTATGATGAATGGCAGCCTGTAGAACTGGATATGGATATTATCGAACAGTATATGAACAAGGATTCAGGTGATTATTTCATAAACTGGAATAAAGTTTCAGAGATGAACAGCCTTGGTGGAAAGCCAAACTGGAAGTCTATGATCGTTATGCCGCTTAAAGAACAGGAACAAATAAGAGGCATGATTATATTAAGCGTCCCAATATCAATAAAGGAGTTTGACTTTAGTGCATTTAACTTTGTAAACTCTGTAAGCGGTGTTGTAATGAAAATAATAGACTAATAGAATTTAAATATAGAAGGTGAGTGATGAAATATGTCAGTAACGATCAAAGATGTTGCGAAACAAGCCAACGTTTCTATTTCGACGGTGTCGCGTGTTATTAATGATTCAAAACCAGTAAGTGACGAAATTAAAAAGAGAGTTCTTGAAGTTATTAGAGAGACTGGATATACACCAAACCCAGTTGCTCGAAGTTTAGTTATGAAAAAGAGTCGTACAATTGGCGTCATTGTTCCTGATATAGCATCTTCTTACGTGGGTGAAGTCTTAAATGCTATGGAAGAGATCGCAAAAGCTTATGCATATGAAATTATTCTCTGTAATTCTTACGGTGAAAAAGACCAAGAACTAAAGTACTTGAATCTTTTGAACTCTAAACAGGTAGAGGGGATTATTTTCATAACGTATCAGTTAACGGATGAACATAAGAACTTTATTGACATGAATAAAATGCCTGTTGTTATGGTGAATAGAAAAACTCAAGTGGATGACAACTTCTACTCAGTGACAGTTGATCATTTTGCTGCTTCTTATGAGATGACAAAATACCTGATTGAAGAAGGTCATAAAAAGATTGCTCTTATTCGAAATGGCACAACAAAAGAAATCTTTGGAATTGATCAATTATCTGGATATCAGAAGGCTCTTTCTGAGAATGATATTTCTTATGATGAGACATTGGTATTTGACGGATATTTCCAAGCTGAGAAAGCGTATGAAGCTGTAAAAGTGATGATCCAAAATGAAAATGTGCCAACGGCTATTTTTGCTACAGCTGATGATATGGCTGTCGGTGCTATGAATGCACTTTATGACAATGGTTATAGAATTCCGGAAGACGTTTCCGTTGTCGGTTTCTATGATACGAAGATGTCGAGCTTATTTAGACCGAAGTTAACAACGATCCGTCAACCGATATACGATATGGGTGCTGTAGCCATTCGTTTACTCATTAAGTTAATCAAGGGTGAAGAAGTTGCAGACAACATGGTTCTATTACCACATGAACTGATTATTAGAGATAGCTGTCGCAAAATTGATTAATCTGAGTGCAAGTATTGATAAGTATCTCATGTTGCGATAATATAGTGCATGTTGTCAATATGAAAGCTAGGAGTCAAATTATGATTATAAATGAATTTCTTCCTGTATCTAAAGAAGATATGGATAGAATGGGATGGGAACAAGTCGATTTTGTTCTTATTACTGGTGATGCTTATGTAGATCACCCAAGCTTTGGAACGGCAGTCATAGCCAGAGTTTTAACTGATGCAGGTTACAAAATAGCCATATTGGCTCAGCCGGACTGGACGAAGGTCGATGATTTTCAGAGATTTGGGCGACCGAGATTAGGATTTATTGTAGGCGCTGGTAACATTGATTCTATGGTAAACCACTATACAGTAAGTAAGAGGAAACGTGATAAAGAGTTATATTCTCCAGGTGGCGTTATGGGGCTTCGTCCTGATAGAGCTACAATTGTATACTCGAATATGATTCGTCGTGCGTATAAAAAAATGCCAATTATCATTGGCGGTGTCGAAGCTAGTTTAAGACGCTTTGCTCATTATGATTATTGGGACAATAAAGTACGCCGTTCAATCCTTGCAGATTCTGAGGCGAATTTACTAACATACGGAATGTCTGAACAGCAGATTGTCGAAGTGGCAGACTGTATGAATGATGGGCTTGATATCAAGTACATTCGTCATATACCAGGTACTTGCTATATGGTTGAAGATCCTTCAGAAGTATACGATGCGATTGAAATTCCATCGTATGACGATGTTGCCGAGAGTAAAATAGAATATGCAAAGTGTTTCAAAATTCAATACGATGAGCAGGACCCGATACGTGGGAAAACTCTGATGCAAAAGCACGGAAAAAGATATATTGTTCAGAATCCACCAGCTATGCCGCTGAGTCGTGAGCGACTTGACTGGGTCTTTGGGTTGTCATATCAGAGAACGTACCATCCGATGTATGAAAAAGCAGGTGGCATTCCAGCAATTCGAGAAGTTAAAAATAGTATCATCAGTGAAAGAGGCTGCTTCGGTAGTTGCTCGTTTTGTTCACTAACTTTCCATCAAGGTCGAATTGTACACAGTCGAAGTCACGAAAGCATTTTAGAAGAAGCTGAAAAAATAGTAAGCGATTCTGATTTTAAAGGTTATATTAATGATGTTGGCGGACCGACTGCGAACTTTAGAAATGCATCGTGTAAGAAGCAGCTGAAATTGGGTTCTTGTAAGCACAGGCAATGTCTGTATCCTGAACCGTGTCCGAATCTGGATGTTGATCACTCCGACTATTTATCGCTTCTTAGAAAGCTTAGAAAAGTACGTGGCGTGAAGAAGGTGTTTGTTCGTTCTGGTCTTCGATATGACTATATAATGGCGGATAAAGATGATACTTTCTTTAAAGAGCTTTGTGAACATCATGTGAGTGGACAACTGAAAGTTGCTCCAGAGCATATTGACCCAAATGTACTTAAATACATGGGCAAGCCTGGACGAAATGTTTATGATGCCTTTACGAAGAAGTACTTTAAAATTTGTAAAGCTCTGGATAAAGAACAATATTTAGTACCTTATTTGATGTCGTCACATCCTGGAAGCACTATGAAATCTGCTGTTAAATTAGCTGAGTACCTTCGTGATATTGGATACCAGCCTGAGCAGGTTCAAGATTTCTACCCAACACCGGGAACTCTGTCAACGTGTATGTATCACACTGGTATTGATCCGATGACAATGAAGAATGTATATGTCCCGAGAACGGGTGAAGAGAAAGCTCTACAACGTGCTTTGCTTCAATACTCAAGACCAGGAAACCGCAATAAAGTCAAGGATGCTTTAAAAGAAGCTGGTCGTGAAGATTTGATTGGATTTGGAAATAAGGCGTTAATTCGACCTGACTCAAAAACCAATGCACCTTCAAGACACAAAAAAAATCGTCGAAAAGGTAGAAAATAACACGTTTATATTTTCAATTTACGTGAAAAGGGTATAATATTTACTGAAGAACAATAGCGAGGAGCCGTAACGTGTTATCTAAAGAAAAAATGGAACGTATTAATGAACTAGCAAAAAAAGCAAAGGCTGAAGGTTTATCTGAGGAAGAGAAAATTGAGCAGAAGCAGTTGCGTGAAGAGTATCTTGGTGTTTTCAGAAAAGGATTCCGCCAAAGACTTGAAAACATTGAAGTAAAATATGTGGAAGATATGGAAGAAGAGAAGAAGTCTTAGAGGAGGGACGGTCATGTCAGATCGACAATATGTCATCTTTAAGCTGGGTGATGAAAAATACGGCGTAGATATTTCCAATGTAGGTGGTATAACGGAGTTTTCAACAATCACAAAGGTGCCGAATGCACCACAGTACATCGAAGGCATGATTAATTTACGTGGAGATATTATTCCGATTATCAATCTTAAAACTAGATTTAATATTCCAGTTACAGAGGGTGATACAGATCCAAGAATTATCGTTTACAATACGAAAGATAGAGATATCGGATTTATTGTAGATGACGCTTCCCAAGTATTGAGACTTGAAGGAAAGGACATTGATCCAGCCCCATCAATCATTACGGGAAAGGATCGTCAATTCATTGATGGTGTTGGTAAATACGAGGGCGAAATTATTGTACTTCTTGACTTTGAAAAAATTCTTTCTGACGATGAAACTGAAGAGTTGGAAGAGCTTGATTTAGGCAAAGTATAAAACTTAGACTTGTATAACTATGACTTGAAAACCACTAAAAATCTTTTTGATTTTTAGTGGTTTTTTCATTGTATTGAGCTAATTTTAAAATTGTATTGCTACAGCTTGAAGAAAGTATGTGACTTAAGTCTATAAATGTGTGTTTTATGATATTACTTACCTACAATGATATAAACCTATGCTATAATAATATCATTGGAAGAAAATGTACTGAGGTGAAATTTTGGATACTTTCGTTAGTTTAAAACAACTTGATCAAATTCTTGATACAACAGTGCATGCAATTGAAGATGGAAAAAATGATATATTTGGACTGTCTGAGAAAGCTCACAAGGATATAATGTCAATAGATACCGAGTACACCATATTGCAGGCGAGATTAAGAACGCTTATCGCTGAGGTGGACGATATCGAGGCTCTTGAAAAAGAAAGTCGAAAAAGGTTGGCTGAACTGAGTAAAAAATTTGGTTCTTATTCTGAAGAGGAAGTACGCGAAGCGTATGAGCAGGCACAGGAGTTACGTGTTCATTTGACACTCAAGAAACAAGAAGAAAAAGAATTATTCCATAAGCGCTCTTCACTGGAACAAAGACTTCATGATGCAAAAGATGTACGCATTAAAGCTGAAAAGCTGACATCGAAGGTGAGCTTTGCGCTCGAATACTTGAAGTCGACAATGTCAGAGCAACTGGAAGATTTAAAGAATAAAAAAGATATTGGAATTCGAATCATTCAAGCTCAAGAGGATGAACGACAGAGGATGTCACGTGAAATACATGATGGTCCTGCTCAAATGATGGCAAACCTTGTAGTGAAAACAGAATATACAGAACGTTTAATGGACAAAGACATTGAGCTTGCCAGAACTGAAATGCAATTTTTAAAGGATAACTTAAGAAATAGCTTAAAGGCAACTCGGAAAATAATTTATGATTTGATGCCAATGTCACTTGATGACTTAGGACTTGTTCCGACGGTTCAAAAGTTGATTG
>Ga0209272_10001331_pt1 | contig 15852 bp, 14 predicted proteins | sample tdDd002_FD_187125 | JGI IMG/M metagenome (GOLD analysis project Ga0209272, IMG submission 187125) | Marine sediment microbial communities from the Atlantic coast under amendment with organic carbon and nitrate - tdDd00.2 (SPAdes)... | ecosystem: Environmental > Aquatic > Marine > Coastal >... | reverse complement strand
AAGTCTGATTGCCTCTAAAAGACTTACTTCACTTGCTTTTCCGGTACCTGCAATATCGAAAGCAGTACCATGATCTACAGATGTTCTAAGGAATGGCAGATTATTTGTAATTGAAACTGTTTTTTCGAAATCAACCATTTTGGTAGCGATATGACCTTGATCATGATACAAAGATAATACTGCATCGAAATGGCCCTTTAATCCAAGGTAAAATACTGAATCAGCTCCGATAGGACCAGTAACATCAATGCCTTCTTGCTGAGTCTTTTCAATTGCAGGAGCAATTTCTTCAACTTCCTCATTACCGAATAGCCCATGCTCACCACTGTGAGGATTCAAACCCGCTACTGCCAATTTTGGATTGTCTATTCCTAAAATCCGGAGAGCATCATTTGATTTCCTTATAAAACGAATCATATTTTCTGTAGTGACATAGTCGCAGGCTTTTCTTAAGGACACATGCCGCGACAGGAAGAATACTCTCAGATCAAATACCTGAAACATAGTGAGTGGATCAGTAGAATGGGTGAGTGCCTCTAAAACTTCAGTATGACCGATGTAAGGCACGTCCGCAGCTTTAAAGGATTCCTTGTTTATAGGTGTGGTAGCGATAGCTAATAATTCATTTTGCATAGCTAGATCACACAAAGCTATTATGTATTCGAATGCTGCTTTACCGCACATGGCACTTACTTTTCCAAACTTAAAGTTATTTAAATCAACATTATTCATATCGATTAGATTTAATATGCCAGCTTTATAAACTCCAACTTTCGGTTTTTTTATGATATTAATGACCAAATCAACATCACATATCTTCATCGCCATTTCCAGAACGTTCTTATCACCAATTACTACAGGATTACATATATCGTAAATTTCCTTGCTTGTAAGGGCTTTTACGACTATCTCGGGGCCAACACCAGCCGGATCACCCATTGATATACCAATAAAGTTACTCATTTTCACCTCGCATTATAGAATTGATCAGCACAGTATGATATTTGAAAATATACATATAGTTATTTGTATACTTTTATGAAGAGCTTGAATCTTGTTTTGCAATTTAGAGAGTTCTTTTATAAACTAATAGGGAAATACAATAGTAAGACTTGAAGGAGAAATATGAGAATTGGGAAACTGATGAGCAATGCTGGTATATGCTCAAGAAGAGAAACAAATAATTTAATTGAAGCTGGACGAATCGTAGTCAATGGCGAACTCTGTACACCTGGCAAATGGGTCGAGTGGGATGATGAGATTTTATTTGACGGTGAGCCTGTTAAAAAGCAAGATGATATTTACATACTGCTAAATAAACCGCCAGGAATTTTATGTTCGACGGATGCTTCACTTAAAGACAATATTATTGATTACTTGAGTTACCCAGCATACGTTTTTCCTGTTGGTCGACTGGATAAGGAGTCAGAGGGCCTTATGTTTATGACAAATGATGGAGAGCTCGCAAACAATGTTTTAAGGGCAGAGTATGAACATGAAAAGGAGTATGTCGTCACAGTTGATAAACCTTTTGATGATGGATTTCTGGAAACCATCGCTGGTGGAGTTGAGATCTTTGGGATTCAGACCAGACCATGTGAAGTGACGCGTATTGATGATACAACCTTTAATATCATTTTATCTCAGGGGATCAACCGGCAAATCAGAAAGATGTGTAAGAAGTTTGGTTATAACGTAATAAAGTTAAAAAGAGTTCGCATTGTGAATCTTAAAATAGATGGCTTGGAGTCAGACAAGTGGCGACATATCACAGACGACGAAATTAAAGAACTTAGGGCGATAGTAGATTAAGTAACTCTGAACTGTTCATAAAAAAAATATATAATTGAGCCCTGAGAAACGTTGTTAAAACGCGTTCTCAGGGCTTTTTATTACACAAATCTCTAAATTTCAAGTTGTATTTCTAATTCCATTTCACGAATATTCTTAGCCTTACCACCAACTCGAATTCGTTGTATGGCATTGTTACATGTATCTATTGATGCAAGGATTTCAGAAGGTTTACTCATTGTGTAGCCTTGCTCCATGATAATACTTGAAGCTTCCTCATCTGATATTTTCTTGTGATGATAGAGGTATGAGCTTAAAGCACCGTTGGCTGTACCGCAAGCAGACTCTTCAGGAATACCGTAGAGTGGAGCCATATTTCTGCAGTGTGCTGTTCCGCCCATTGTTTCAAGAGAAAATAGATGATAACCAATAACTTGATATTTTGCGCTCACGTCAGAAACCAAATCCATGTTTGGCGTAATGGCTTGCAACGTTTTTAAGTCTTTAATAGGAACCATAATGTCTCGCATGCCTGTAGAAACTATTTGAGGTTGTAAATCATCTGCGAGGTCTGAGACAGAAATACCAAGCGATTTCGCAATTTCTGCTCTATCAATAACTTCAAAGAATTCAGGTATGTTTTGATCCATTAAAATCAAATGGTCTACCGTAATTTCAACCGAGAGGACACCAACTCTTGTTTCTTGAGTATACACGCCAGGTTGTAAAAGACCCTTTTCGGCCATTAAGTAAAAACATCCAATTGTGGCGTGCCCGCATAGATCAACTTCTTCCGTTGGTGTGAAGAAACGTACTTTAAGATCTGCCTTATCTGAATTCATTATAAATGCTGTTTCTGAGAATCCGATATCAGATGCGAGCTTTTTCATTTCTATTTCTGACAACTTGTCCGCATCTAGAACAATCGCAGCCGGATTACCTCCGTCCTTTGTTTTGGCAAAAGAATCCATGGTATAGACTTTAATTTTCATAATATGTCCCCCTATAGTACTTATTTTCTTTACGAACCAATATTTGGTTGATATATTGAAAGTATACTTAACAACTGGAGTTACGAGAAGTGCCAGTTGTTAGAAATGCAAAAGGTCCAGTTTGGAGGGGACATGTTAGAATTTATTGTAAAATTTCATGACCAACGACCTAAGTACATTCAGCTTTATGACTACATTAAAAGAGAAATATCAAATGGAAACATGAGTCCAGGCGCTCAATTACCTTCATCTAGAAAGCTTGCGAATCATCTTGCTGTAAGTAGAAATATGATTGTATCTTCATACGAACTGTTACTATCGGAAGGTTACATAGAAAGCAAGAATAAAAAGGGTTACTTTATATCTAATGAGATCGACACGGATTTTATGACATGCTCTGAAGTTAATCATCATACTAAACAGCAAACCAAGACTTTTGAGTCTGAACTTATGAATGATAGTCAAAAATCCTATAAGGTTGATTTTAAATATGGTCAGATTGATTCTAAGAAATTTCCATATTCAGAGTGGAGACGTGCATTATCACAGTGGTTGACACCTGAGAATATTGAATCCATTTCTTATGGTGAGAAACAGGGAGAGTTATCTCTAAGGATAATCCTTTCGGATTATATACATAAAGCAAGAGGGGTCATTTGCTCACCTAACCAAATAGTTCTTACTTCAGGCACACAAATGTCACTTGACTATATATCTCGATTAATAAATCATGAGTACCAATCCGTTGCAGTTGAAGATCCTGGATATGTTGGAGCTCGCACTGTCTTTCAATTGAATGGATTAAGTGTTCAACCAATCAAGTTAGAGAACGATGGTATAGACATGAATAGCTTAACTAAAAGTGAGGGCAGAGCCGTACTTATTGCACCATCTCATCAATTTCCTATGGGAATGACGCTGCCTATTTCAAAACGTATAGAGTTGCTTAAATGGGCTGAAGAAAATGATGGGCTAATCATAGAAAACGATTATGAAGGTGAGTTTAGTCATAGCGGTAAACCGATCCCATGCCTACAAAGCTTTGATAAAAGGGATCGTGTCATTTATTTATATACATTCTCTGGATCACTGTTGCCAGCTGCTAGAATGAGTTTCTTTGTGCTACCTCAGACTCTTTTAGAACGTTATAATCATTTGCTTGGATCTTTAGAACAAACAGTTCCAGTGTATCAGCAAAAGGCACTCGAAACTTTCATTGTTGAGGGGCACTGGGAAAAACATATACGAAGAATGAGAAAGTTATATAAAAGAAAGTACATGATTTTAAAAGATTCTCTCGAGGAATCCATGGGGGATAAAACTAGTATTGTTGGGAACGAGATTGGTCTTCATGTCTTATTAAGCGTAGATAATGGCATGAAAGAAAAAATGCTTGTTGAAAAAGCGGCAGACGTCGGAGTAAAAGTCTATTCAACATCAAACTTTTGGATGGATCACCAAGATCAGAGTCGTCCTTTAATCTTACTCGCTTTTGGTAACCTATCAGAGGAAGAGATCACTCTTGGCGTCCAGTTGCTTAGGACGGCTTGGTTTGAGTAAATCATATTGTAGATAATAATATAGAGATAATTATTTGAAATCTATGGAGGGCTAGAATGAGTGTACAATTAGAGTTTAGAGATGCAGTAGAAGAAATAACCCAAGCATGTTTCGCGTACTTTTCTGATAGACTACTCGCCATTTATATTACAGGTAGTATTACAACTAATGAAGCTATCATAAATGAATCCGACCTTGATTACTTTGGAGTAATTTCTACAGATTTGAGTGAAGAGGACAAAGAGTGGTTATTAGAGAATGAGAAATTATTTGATAAGAAATTTAACATTTTTAACGGTGTTCATTTGAACATCAAGTCAGCGGATTTCTTTAAAAGAGACAAGTTCAGTAGATTTATTCTGAGATATAATTCACTACTTTACAGAGGGAGTGACATAATTGCAGAAATAGATGATTCATGCAATGACTCTTATAGTACTGATAAATATACCGCTAAAATTAGACTGGCATTTGCCCGCAGATGCTTTGGAGATGCGTTGAAAAATACATGTCCTGACTGTTTAGATAAAATACCTAAGGATACATACTTAGCTGCAAGAAAATTCGCGAGGTATTTCGTATTAGTAGAGGGCGTTTATTATCTAATGAGTAGAGGACTTTTTAAATCGTTTAAACGTGATGAAGTGATGAAGTTATTAAAAGACAATATCACTGGATATGATGAAGTCCTAAATCTATCGCATGAGATAATGATTGATCCTCACAAGGTTAGGATGGATCATAAGACATATATCCATAAAGTGCGCACTTTAGTTGAATGGATGTTTAATGAAATAGAAAGGGCTTAAAAGTCTATTCAACCAATGGTTGTGTCCTATTCGCTAACGAAGTTATTACGTTCATAATGACCAGATTATATAATAACCATAAAAGAGCTTTCAGTAGAAGGAGCAATTCAGTGAATAAAGATATAGGTAAGAGAATACGATTATTGAGAAAGCAATTGGGATTAAGTCAAGAAAGTCTTTCAGATCAATTGTCAATCTCATTTCAAGCAATTAGCAAATGGGAAAATGGATTGTCATATCCTGACATTGAAATGTTTCCAAAGTTGGCTGAAGCATTTCATGTAACTATTGACTATCTATTGCTGGGTAGATCTAGAAATGAAGTTAGTTTTTATAACGATTTGTATGATCAAAGCGAATTGCTTTATTCTAATGAGCCCTCAGCTATGTGTTACGAAGTGCTGAAGTTAAAGCCACCCACAAAACATATTAAACTACTAGAAATATGCTGTGATGAAGGGAACGATGCAATCTTTTTCGCACGAAATGGGTACGATGTGACTTGTATTGATTTATCAGAGGTTGGAATTGAGAATCTGAAGAAAAAAGCTAAAATGCTTAATGTGGAAATAAAGGCTAGTGTCGCTGATCTATTAGAATATGATCTTATGGAAGAGTATGACATTATCTACTCACATAATGCTTTGCATTACATACCAGAACATCTTAGAGCAGATATTGTCGAGAATTATCAAAAGCACACCAATAAAGATGGTGTACACGCTCTATCTGTTATTGTAAAGAAACCATTTATACAGCATCAACCTGATAATGAGCCTTCAATATATAATTGGTATTCAGATGAACTACTAAGCTATTATCGCGATTGGAAAGTCGTGGATATTGAAGAAAAGATTAATGAATGTAACTCAAGCGGTATTGCCCATAAACACGCAGTATTTAGAGTGATTACAACTAAATGTGTCCCAAAAGATTGATCATTAGGAGGGAAATATGATTAGAATTGAAACTGAGAGACTTATAATAAGAGATAATATTGAAAGTGATTTAGACGATCATCATAGACTGATATCTGATCAAGAAGTAATGTCATATTTATCTGATATACATACTCATTCATTCGAAGAGTCCAAGAAGAATTTAGATTTCAGTATTGATGAGTCTATAAAAAAGGATGCTCGCAGTTGTTATTTCTTTGCAATACTTAATAAGCAAGACAATACCTATATTGGGGCAATTGGATTAACATTGTTAGATCAAAACGAAATCGGCGGAAATGCTGAATTGGGATATTTCATCTTAAAAGAGTTCTGGAATAAAGGATATACGACTGAAGCTGCAAAAGCAGTCATCTCATTTGGTTTTACTGAACTTAAAATGCACAAAATATCTACTGGGTGCACACTGGAAAATTCACGCTCCGAAAATATTATGAAAAAACTAAGTATGGAAAAAGAAGCACATCTGAAAAAGCATGTATGCCACAATAATGAGTGGAAAGATAGAGTTGAGTATGCCTTATTTAACGAGTGACAACATAAGAAACTATTAGAGGAGGCTATGTGATGATTATTAGAGAAGTAAACAAAGACGAGAAAGATATTAAAGAGCTTATACAAATAGATAAGGCAACATTCGGGGATATTTCTGAGAACGTTTCAGACATTAAGAAAGTCATTGAAAGTCCAAACTACAAAATATTAGTAGCTAGTTATGATGACAAGTTGGTCGGATTCGTAGGGTTGATGTTTGTTAACACACTGCACTACGATGCAATGTGGATTGACTTATTAGCAGTAAGTCCAGACTATAGAAATAAGGGTATTGCAACAGAATTAGTAAAAAAAGCAGTTCAGCACAGTAAAACACTAAACCTTGAATTCATAAGTGCATTGGTAAGAACAGATAATCACGGTTCATTAAAAACACTTGATAAGTTTGGATTTAAACATGAGGGAAATGAATTCAAATTGCTTATAAAAGATGCGATATAAATCATGAAAGGCAGACTATGATATACGAATTAAGCAACTCAGAACGCGATAAATCTGCATTTCTGAAATGCCTCAAAGTTTGGAGAACCAATCATGACTCTCGAAAAGAGAAATGGTTAAACGATATGGGTGATAAAGTTAAAGTATATCTTGCGAAAGATGAAGACGAGAATGTTGTTGGAATGGTTCAGATCATCCCCATTGAATATTCAAACTGCTCAGGGCACAATATTGCATTTATACAATGTTTATTGGTTAATTTTTATGATGTAGCTTTCGGCAATAAACAGAAACAAGGTTATGGAACAGCATTATTAAACAAAGCAATTCAGTATGCAAAAGAGTCAGGTTTTGACGCATTGGCTGCGTGGGGGACTGAATACAATGGACTCGAGACAGTTGAATGGTACCAACGCCATGGATTCGAGTTGGTTGAGAAGTTGTCATATACAGGACTCGTTTGGATGCCATTTGAAGATGTGGTAAAGCCTGGATTCATAAGAAGAAAACCCATTCAATTAACCGAGGGAAAAATTGTCGTTTCGGTTTTTAATAATGGTTGGTGTACAAGCAGCAATATTCTCAGTGATAAAGCGCGAGAAGTTGCACGTGAATATACAGATGTCATTTTGAATGACTATAATACCTTTGACAGAGCTGTATTCCTCGAACACGGAATTATGAATGGAATATTTATCAATGGTGAAGAAATAATCTATTATGGAACTCCGATTGAAATTGAAATGAGGCAAATGTTAGATAAATTACTAGCTAAAAATCAATGATGGAATGATTTTAAAAAGCCAATAAGATAATAAAACCTTATTGGCTCTTTTGTGTGATGAACTAGGATTATCAAAGTCATATTAAACCTTCCAGCTGCTCAAGTACTTGCATTGATCTTCCGTAAGCTCATCAATCTCAAGATCCCAGAAACTCAACTTCCTTGAAGCTACCTTTTCATCAATATCGTTAGGCACTGGAATTACTTTATTATCATACTTGCCTTTGTTCCTTACTAGATGTTCAGCACTAAGTGCTTGAATAGCGAAGCTCATATCCATTATCTCTACAGGATGACCATCACCAGCTGCCAAATTCACTAGTCTTCCTTCGCCAAGAAGGTAGACCCAATTTCCATTAGGCAACTGATATCCCATGATGTTCTTCTTTTGAGGAATTTTATTAATCGCTGTTTTTTCGAGGCTCTCAACATCAACTTCCACATTGAAATGACCTGCATTGCACAATATAACTCCGTCTTTCATGACATTGAAATCTTTCTCAGATATTACTTTATTGCAGCCGGTTACTGTTATAAAAATATCACCTTCCTTTGCAGCTTCGTTCATTGGCATGACTCTAAAGCCATCCATGCATGCCTCCAAAGCCTTCACGGGGTCAATTTCAGTGATGATAACATGGGCTCCAAATCCCTTTGCCCTCAAGGCGACACCTTTGCCGCACCACCCATATCCTGCTACAACAACGTTCTTGCCAGCAACAATCAGATTGGTTGTCCTGTTGATGCCGTCCCAGACCGATTGCCCTGTGCCGTATCTATTGTCAAAGAGATACTTACACCTTGCATCATTAACTGAAATCATAGGGAATTTGAGATCTCCGTCTTTCGCCATCGATACAAGTCTGATGATTCCTGTTGTTGTCTCTTCGCACCCGCCAATGATGTTATCTATATAATGAGGAAACTCTTCGTGGATCATGTTAACTAGGTCTCCGCCGTCGTCAATAATTATGTTCGGACCGTTTGAGACAGATTTTCGTATGTGATTTTTGTACTCATCAGCAGTTGCATTGTACCAAGCAAATACTCTGAGGCCATCAGCTACCAATGCGGCAGCAACATCATCCTGTGTGGAGAGAGGGTTGCTGCCCGTAATGGACATGTCCGCGCCTCCTGCTAATAAGACTTTACATAAGTACGCTGTCTTGGCTTCCAGATGAATTGACAGCGCTATTTTGATTCCTTTAAAAGGCTTTGTTTCTTTGAATTCTTTTTCAATACTTTGTAGTAATGGCATATTCCTCTTTGCCCATTCGATTTTCTTGCGACCGCTTTCAGCCAAATTAATATCTCTAATTACACTTTCCATAACGACCTCCATTACTCATTAATAATTATACTTTCAAGTGATCTTTTTAGCACAGGATGAACCAGATTGTCATCACAATAATATTTAAGGGTTCACAAATAATCGCCTATATACTATATAACCAATTTTGCTCTTTATACCGAGAAAGGTAGGTGTTAAGTTGAAAGTTACGTGACCAATTATCAATATTCAATAATGTTGGAAATACATATGTAAGGTAAGTACTTGAATAAGGGTATTATCAAATTAGTAACATCTTGTCATTAACTCAGGAATCCTGATTTAGGAGTGAGAATAATATGCTTGAAAAACTACTCGTAATGATAATCGGATATTCCTTTGGTTGTATTCAATCAGCTTATGCAGTAGGGAAGATAGTAGGTGGCATAGATATCCGTAATCATGGAACATCCAACGCCGGTGCATCAAATGTAACGACCGTTTTGGGATGGCGCTATGGCCTGTTTGTTGCAATCATTGATATTCTAAAGGGTTTCTTTGCTGTTTTGTTTATCAACTTACTGTATCCAGGTAACGTAGATCTAAAGATTTTGGCAGGATCAATGGTAATAATAGGGCACGTCTTTCCTGTGGTCCTTGGCTTTAGAGGAGGAAAAGGTTGTGCTTCTTTTGTAGGCGCCTTATTAGCAATCAATCCAGTGTTTGGTTTGCTTAATATTGCAATGATTATCGCAATTACATTAACAACTAACTATATTGCCTTAGGAACAATTACTATGTATATTGTGATGTTTGTTGTAGGTTTATTTTATAATTTAACTGCGGATATCATTATAGTGACTTTTCTTTTATTAATTGTGATTCTATGGAAGCATAAAATAAATATTAGTCGAATTATAAGCGGTACAGAAGTTGGATTTCGCGATAATTTGAATAGAAATAAATTGAGATAGAAAGTAGGTTCATAATCAGGAGGGATGTACAGATGGATTTCCATGAAGAAAAAGTAAGCAGGATTGCAAAACAGCTAAAAAATCGTAAAAAGTGAAGTGCTTATATGCACCCCTAATAATGAGAACCAACTATCGTTTCAGATGGTGCACTTTACTTGAAAAAGGAGTAGGTGTGGAGGTTCTAAGTGTATAGTTCAGGGCCTGATTATTCCCAGATCCCAAACACCTCGATTCATATAATCCATAACCATCGTTCTCAATTCTTCGATTCTTAGTTCAGTTAAAGGCATCGACAGAAACTCATCAAAAGTGATCCATTTTGCATCGAGTATTTCATTCTCAGGAAATTTAAGATTTCCTGAAATAGGCGTTCCCTTAAAAATGAATTTAACATAATTCACACCTGAGGAACTCAAATGCTGATAAATACCGACTAATCCATCGAGTTTGATATCTAGATTTGTTTCTTCTTTTACTTCTCGAACTGCTGCTGTAAGCAAGTCTTCATTAGAATGAGCATGACCAGCTGGCAGATTCCATTTGCCTCGGCAATGTTCTTTTGCTTCTTGAACGATAACAAGTGAATCGCCATCCACTACGAGTGCCCCGCAGATTACCTTTATATCATTATGTTCGTTCATGATAGCCTCCGTCTCATTAAATAAATTACTCAGTTTTTTATTATATACCTCTATCGCGTATTTTTTACACAATAGGATATAATAAGTATATTGCAAAATTAAATTTTTCATAATTTACCGACGGATTGGAGTTGTATATTTTGTATAACATAATTGCCTTTATAGGTCCAAGTGCTTCTGGTAAAACAACACTGCAAAAACATCTTGGGCTGGATAAGATTGTAACCCATACATCAAGACCACCAAGAAGTGGCGAAATAGATGGTGTAACATACCATTTTTCAGATAAAGAAAAAATCATTAACATGTTCGAACAAGGATTATCACTCCAGTGCACTGAGTATTATGGTTTTTACTATAGTACTGAAATAAAATCGATACAAGAGGTCATTGATGAAAATAGGACTGCCTCACTTGTGATTGATGCACATGGAGCCAAAGTCTTAAAAGACAATTTGTTTGATAAGGTGCTTATTGTTGGCGTGGCTGCTTCATATGATGAATGTAAAGAAAGATTGGCACAGCGCGGTCAAGGAGAGTGTGATCTTCGACTCCAAAAATACAATGAGGAATATGAAGAACTTCTTACATGGAGTGATATCATTATCAACAATTCTAAGAAAAACTGGGGCAAATCAATTGATATGGTGAAGCTTTTTAAGTATTTGAAATAGCTAACAAAGGTTGGGTCTACAAAACCAGAATCAGAGCAGAATATTGACAAGATCTGTGATGAGTTACGAGCGACTATCTTAATGGGTGGTCGCTTTTTACTGTTTAAATAGGCACGTTGAACCTTACTACAAGTAAGTGTGAGTATACACGGTGACAAGTATAAAATTCGGGTATAGATGAGGTAGTTAAAAACAGATGGAAAGGTTGATCCATATGAGATATAAGAACTGGAAAGCTCAAACAAAAATATTTGTTTCCGTAACAATATGTGCATCTATCCTCGCCGTACTCGGATTTAGAATATACTTATTAAATGACAGATTAATAAACGAAGAGAATGTGCTGACTTCATCGAGCGAAAAAATGACGATACAAGCCTATAAACTTAAGGAAATCGAAGAGGAAATTGTAAGCAGCATCAGGTTCAATGAAGATTTCTTCGAAATTGAGAAAGATGAAAGACGTAGTGAATTTGAAGATGCATACTCAACTCTGGGTGATATACTTTCGTCAATCATGAAAGATGAATTGATAATTGAAAATGAAAAAAGCCACAGGGTTCTTGAAGAAATAGAAGCGGCTTCAAGTAAGTACTATGACAATCTAATGCTATTGGTTGAAAAAATTAGGAAACGAGGACATAAGAATTACGGAATCATTGGAAGTATGCGAAGTGAGGTTCACCGAGTTGAAGAACACTTAAGTGCATTACCAGAAAGTGATAATCTCATGATTTCGCTGCTTCAAATAAGAAGATCAGAAAAAGATTATCTTCTGAGAAAGGAAATAGAGTATGCTGACCTTTTAAAAGAACAAGCTTCGGATTTTGTGAAATTACTTGAGAATTCTCCTATGGATATTGCAGTCAAGGCACAAATGAATGAGCAAATGAACAGTTACATAGATCAATTCAATACAATGATTAAGCTAGATGAAGTTATTGGTAGAGATGATGAGTCCGGATTGCTAAGAAAGAATCGAGCGGAAATGGAGTCATTGATCTATCTATTCGAAGAACTGAATGAGGAAGTCGCTGTAATTGTAAAGGGTGAATTAATTGATTTAAGGAACTCTATACGTGTCATATTTCTTGTATTAATCATGATAGCTATTTCAATGGGCATCTATTTGACCAAGACGTTTAAAGGTCCAATCGTTAAGTTTGTTTCTCTGCTCGGCGTTGCTGAAACAGGAGACCTTACCGTGATGTCTGATTTAGATACAGAAGATGAATTTGGGCGTCTGGCAATGAGCTTTAATAGAATGGTTTACTCACATAAAAAAACCATCTTGAAAGTCATTGAGGCAGGAGAGACACTTAAATCATCAGCTGAAGTAAGCAGCAGCTCTTCTGAGCAGATGGCTGCTTTAGCTCAAAATCAATCTCTGAAGGTTAAGGAACTAAATAAAGCGATGGGCGAGATGGTGAAGTCCATATCTGAGATAGTACTTGATCTCAATGGTATTTCAGAGAATATCGGTGATGTTAATGAATCATCAAAAAAACTTGGAAAAGCATCGGATGGGATTGCTGTTAACACAGAACGCGTTACAGAGAATATGACAAAGGTCATTGAGTCCTTGAATGAGTTAAATAAGACAACCGAAATTGTATCCTTAAATGCCGAGAAGGCAAATGAGGAAGCTAAGGCGACGGTTGCCATTGCTTCTGAAGGTAAAATTACAGTTGGAAATACTATTGCTGAGATTGAAATAGTGAACCAGGCGATGGAAGAACTTCAAGAAGTTATTAAGGCGTTAGGTAAAGCGGCAATGCATATTGAAGACATTGTGGAAGTTATTGCAGATATAGCAGAACAGACAAATCTATTATCTTTAAATGCTTCAATAGAAGCAGCCAGAGCTGGCGATTATGGTAAAGGATTTGCAGTCGTCGCTGACGCTATTGGAAAGCTCGCCGAGAAATCTGGTGAATCAACGAAAGACATCAGTGATTTAATTGGCAAGATTAAAAGTGAAGTTTCACTAGCGATGGAAACAACAGCAGTCGGAGCTCAAAAAGTTCAAGTTGGCGTTAAGATGGTTAGAAATACTGGAACTGCTTTTGATGGTATTTATCAGGCGATCAGCAAAACGACAGCAATGATAGGTGAAATTGCTTTATCTACAAATGAGCAATTACTGTCAAGTAATGACATTATGAATGCGATAAATGCAGTCAACGACATTTCAGTTGCAGTAGCATCTGCTGTTGAGGAACAGGTGATTTCTATCAATGATGTTTCAACGACAATAGAAAGGCTTGAGGAATCAGCAGGAAATATTACTGAGTTGACACTACAGCAATCTGCAACAACCCAAGAGGTCCTTTCGAATGTCGAAGAGATCGATCATATGACTAGGGATGAAGCGAAAGCTTGCGCAGACGTTGCAAAGACTGCAGAAAGACTGACAGGGCAGGCGCGGGAGCTTATGGAAGCTGTTAGAACATTTAAGGTTGAATAGAAACCCTCTATCTAATATTCTTTTCCTCTGTGGGGTATAAGTATTATATAATCGACAACTGTGAATGAAGCGGAGGCGATTTTATGAAACGCCCTAATTTCAAATTCTTTACGTTAGGCGGAAAAGTGTTCTGGAAGACTCTTAAGCACAAAATTGTAAAACGCTATAGAGTTTTGGATAAGAGAGCGATCAGGTATCATACAAGTATAGATCATATTGATGTCCTGAACGTGTTTGAGCAATACTCAGATAAGTCTATAAATAGATAGAAAAAAAGATGCTGAAGGTGTTCAGCATCTTTTTTAATGAAGTTTATCCTTTGAATCGTTTTAAGACACTTGGAGAAACAGTACTGAAATGATCAAAAATCATAGAGTAATGACCACGCCCCTGTGTTTTAGAGCGTAAGTCAGTTGCGTATCCAAAGAGGTTTGAAAGAGGGATCATAGCGCGGATTAACTGACCGTCTGCAATCATTTCCATTCCTTCAAGAGCACCTTGGCGGGCGGAGACATCTCCAACGACGTCACCAACATAAGACTCTGGTACAGTAATTTCCACTCTGAAAATAGGTTCGAGCATGATTGATGTCCCTTTTTCGAGAGCTTCCTTCAGTGCCATAGAGGCAGCCATTTTAACAGCGATTTCTGAAGATTCTTCATCATGATATGAGCAGCCAATGAGCTCAACATGAACATCTACAACTTCATAACCTGCAATGATGCCTGACTGAAGTGCTTGTGCAATGCCTTGCTCACATGCTTCTACATATGGCTTTGGCAAACTACTTTTAGAGATTGCGTTTGAAAATGTGTGTCCTGTGCCACGTTCGTTTGGGCTGACCTTGATTTTCACTTCACCATGCATGCCTTGAACAGCAGTTTGTTTCGATAGTTTGAATACGATTTCTACTGTATTTAAGATGGTTTCCTTATAGGAGACTTGTGGTTTTCCAACATTGGCGAGTACTTTGTGTTCGTGAATCATACGGTCTAATATAATTTCCAAATGCAGTTCTCCCATACCTGAAATGATAGTCTGACCAGTTTCAGGGTGGGTGAATGTCTGGAAAGTAGGGTCTTCTTCCGAAAGTTTATCTAAAGCAGTCATCATTTTTTCGAGATCACCAGGGGTTTTGGGTTCTACTGCTACGGAGATTACAGGTACGGGAAACTCCATAGATTCTAAAATGATAGGAGCATTCTGATCACAAAGTGTGTCTCCAGTTGTCGTATATTTCAGGCCTATGGCAGCAGCAATATCACCTGTATATACTGCAGGAATTTCCGTTCTTTTATCAGCGTGCAATTGAAGGATTTTAAGTATCCTTTCCTTTTTTCCTTTTGTCGCATTAAGCGTTGAGCCTCCAGATTTAAGTGTTCCAGAATAGACTCTGAAATAAGAGAGTTTTCCGACGTATGGATCCGTCATGATTTTGAAAACCAAAGCGGAGAAGGGGTAATCGTCTGAAGCAGCTCTGGACTCTTCATCTCCTTTTGGTGTATGACCTGTAATTGGAGGAATATCTATGGGAGAGGGAAGCAACTCTACGACTGCATCTAGAAGCATTTGAATCCCTTTGTTCCTATAAGCAGCACCACAGAGTACTGGAACAATGTGTCCAGAAAGTGTTGCTGACCTGAGTGTCGATTTCAGCATATCCTTTGAAATCGTTTCACCTTCAAGATATTTCATCATCAGATCATCATCGTACTCAACAATTGATTCTACGAGATGTATTCTCTGTTCAATCGCCTGCTGTTTATAGGTTTCAGGTATATCCTTGATTTCAATAGACTCACCATAAGTGCCCATATTGTAAATGGCCTTCATGTCTATCAAGGAAATAACTCCTTCAAATTCATTTTCAGCGCCCATTGGGATTTGAATCGGGATTGGTATTGCACCGAGACGTTCACGTATCATTTTCACTGA
>Ga0209272_10001330_pt1 | contig 15869 bp, 12 predicted proteins | sample tdDd002_FD_187125 | JGI IMG/M metagenome (GOLD analysis project Ga0209272, IMG submission 187125) | Marine sediment microbial communities from the Atlantic coast under amendment with organic carbon and nitrate - tdDd00.2 (SPAdes)... | ecosystem: Environmental > Aquatic > Marine > Coastal >... | reverse complement strand
ACGCGCCACACACTCAAGTTGACCTAGCGAAAGAAGAATGGGATCGCCCTTACTCTCGTGAGCTTGGCTGCTTCCCTTCTAAAGCAACCAAATCTTGGAAGTACTGGCCAACAGTAAACCGCGTAGACAACGTATATGGCGACCGTAACCTAATCTGCTCGTGCCCAAGCATTGATAACTACGAAGATTAATTTTTGTAGAATCTAAATAGACAAAGGCGAACCGAATGGTTCGCCTTTTTTAAAGATTGTTTATTATGTTCGATAAAAACAGAATCATTAATATACAGCTTGCTTAATGAACATTAAATCTACTGAACTTAGGGAACGTATTTCCTTATGGTAAATTCGTAAATAACGCACCAATGTATCAATATCAGCTTCACTCAGCCTATCTGTAACTAGCTTCTCCAGCGTTTCAATTGGAATACCCATCTCTTCCAGTGCCGAAAATGAAGACGGTAAATGGCTATTTTCAAATATATGTATTAGCCAACCCAAGTTCGCTTTTGTTGGAAGCTCTAAGGACTTAAACTCATAGTTGAGTAGATCTTCAAGCAACGCGAGGGCTCTAGGGACTGCATGTTTAAAGATGTTACGAACAATACCTAACTCTTTATCTGTCGAATCGGAACGCATTTCACCACAGTCACGTGATTTATAAATGTATTCAATTTGTTTTTTAACATAATTGGTATGCTTGTCCGCGTATATATATCGGCCTAATTTGTTATACAAATCATCATTGTCTTCATAGTGAAGTTGTTGTCTAGCGAGTACCCGACTCTCTACTGTTTTGATAAAACGGGTAAGTAACTCTAGTTGGTATTTTTTAGGCTTTGTTACTGTCGCAATTTGTTCCATTTCATATATTGATAGCTCTGTAATAAGTTCATAAGCACGCTCTAGTACATCAACGCTATATGATGAGTGCTTTCTAACAATATCCATAGGAACATCTGAGTTCCTAGCAAAATTGTTTAAAGTTTGACTTCCTTGCTCAGAGAGGTGGTCTGGCTGTATACCAGCAAGTAAATTGATAGGCGAGCCTTCACCTTGCTGATCTAAAGGTAGCCTCACAATCTGAGATTCTTGTTCAGGAATCTCTTCTAAGCAAAAAACATTTCCAATCAAGTACTGCCCCATTCTTCCAGCTCGACCAGATATATTTTTATGAGTGAAACTATCGACTTTGGGCGTGCCATTCCGATTGTCGTAAATCACAATGTTTTCGGCCGACGTGTTCACTCCCTCGATCATCGTAGAGGTACACAACAAAAACTTAATTTGTTTCTTGTTAAACAACTCAACTGTTTTTTGTTGTATTGCTCGTGGAAGAGCCCCGTAATGAACACCAATACCATTGGCCAAAGCACAGGTTCCTCCCCAATCTTCACCATAGTTCCGTTTTAGCCATCTATAGTACTTTCTGAGAGGCTCATCGCAAGAAGCCAAAAAATCACTTTGATTCCTAGTGTTTAATCCAGTTAGAAATCGGATGACCTTTGCAATAGAACTAGAAGACTTACAATATATAATTGTTTGCCCTTTGTAAGACTCGATTATCCTTTCTAGTTCTTTATTTTTATTAACTGTATCATTTGCAGCTATCTCATATTTATATATATTTAATGCGACTGTTTTAAAATCAGATGGAATGAAAGTAAACTCTCTCTTTAGAGAGTTCAGCCCTTGGATAGCATCAATATATGGGCCAGTCATATAGAATTGCTTAGAAACTGTAAGCAACTTGCTTAACGCAATATTCAGAGCAAATGCTCTCGGCCTAGACAGCTCATCCTTTGTGTCAGCAAGCTTGTAAAACTCATCTATAATAAACAAGTCAACATTATTTAGGTCATCTCGCTCATTCACTCGCTCCTGAGTAAAGATATAAATTACTTTTTCTTTTCTCCGTTGTTGAGAACCATGGTGAATGATTTGATATTCGAAACCAAACCTTTGATTGATACGTCTTCTAGTTTCATCTATTAGAGCTATTGTGGGTACAACGATTACTATATTTTTAAATTTTCGCTCTGCGATCAAAGCATCGACTATCGCGCTTTTTCCCATACTGGTTGGGGCACTTAAAACTACGTTTTTACCAGATATAATTAGATTGAAAACTCGAGCTTGTACAGAGTGGAAGATGAAATTGTCATCAAAGTTACTTTTATATACATCAAGTACAAATTCTCTTTCAGGCGAAAGGTCTACAAAGTATTTTTTGATATATGGATATAAGCCAGCTGAACGCAATAAGTTTTGAAATAAGGATTTTTGATTAATGAAAAGCGGTAACTGTTCCAAAGCTCGGATTAATAACTCTTGCCCGCTTGGGACAAGGTCAGGAGACGATAGACACTTATTAACCATTTTAAGGTACGAAAATGCAGTAATCTTACCTTTCTGAAGACTTTCCATGTAAAGTTTTGGATCTAAGCTGTTGTCCATTGAGATGCCACTTGATTCTGTACCTCAGTTATAAGTGAGGATAACGAAGGAATTGGGTAAAGATAGATTTCTATATTTAGGTCTTCGTAGAAATCATCTTTCGATATAAGTTTATCTACCAAAGTTTTAAATTGTTTTTTTGCTTCAATTATGAGTTTTTCCTCAAAGCCATCGTTCAGATCTTTTGAGCTACATTTTATATGATTAGACTCATACCCTATAAAGAACACGAATTTGAACCTATTTAAATTACAGTCTAGAGAACTGTTAGGCTCCAAAATTTCGTCTATATCATGCTCTAAAAGATAGTTATCCTTTTTAGCTATGAGAATTTTTTCTTTTTGTGTAGTGAACGCTTCAGAGCCCAATAGTTCGTCAAACCCTTTCACAATTTCGGAAAAAGAACTCTCATTAGGTTTAGCTAAAAGTCGACTAAATCCCATAATTAAACTATCGGGCTTATGACAATTTAAAACAATGTGGACATTATCAAAGCACGTTTCATTTTTGCCATCCACATGAAGGTTCGCTGCGATAGGTTGTGATTTGTAAGTAGTCCTAACCGTAGAGTGTAACAAGGCCTTGGCAACCAAGCCATTGATATAATTAGCTTCGTCCTGATAACGTTGAGTTAAAGTCTGAAATTTCGCCGTTATCTTGTCGGGTGAAATATCTGCGATTTCATTAGGTAAAAGAAGCACTTCATGGAGCCATCCATAAAGGTTTCTAGCTATTAGGCCATATCCATATTTACGGCGGTGATATTCACCTTTCAACCCAGTACACTCTTTACTTCCTTCGAAATTAAAAGCCTTATAGATTTCTTTGTCGGTAAAAAAGGAAGTTAATACTGCGTTGAGCTGCGTTTGATTTGTTGTATAAACTTTCACATGTTCATTGCTAAGATTAGAATAGTGTTCGAGCTCACTTTCAAACCAAGGAAGGAAATGCTCACGATGATAAGACTTATCATCAATAGACTTAAGCACTCTAGAAGCCGCTCCCTTACCATACAAATTGATAAGTAAAGAACATAGTATTCTTTCAGCGTCTCCGTTTTCGCTGAGATAGATACCTTTCCTATGAGCAGATTGCCGAATGAGTTTAGTACATCGCATCTCTATTAGCTCTTTACTTGGTATGACTTCCCAAAAAGCATGATCTAGCCAATACTCAATCCCATTATTATTAGGGGATTTGAACATATCTAAATTCTTAGGCCTGTTCCTCTCTACACACGCACTTAACTTCTTAAGGATCTTAAGTTTAAGATCCGATTTCTCTCCCCTAGTTTGGAGGTCTATTTTCAAGTATTTAAGCGCATCAGTAACATCGCGTGAAGTAACAATCCTAAAGTAACTTGGCAGAGAGCCTCTATCACATAACAATGATTTATGTAAAATCGAGTTCTCTTTACTTATTATTTGATCTTTTTTTTGACGTCCAACTGGGGGAACAGTTTCAGTTGCGGCGTCTGCAAACTCTGAAGGATTCCACTTGAAATCACCATCAGTGGTTTTCACTTGAATGTATTCAATCTTGTCAGTGTATATGGCATCTATATCATCCACAGCTTCACAGCGAACAGTTATCAAGCTTTTATCTTCTAACATACTAAGTACATAGTATGCAGCTACAAAGTTCTGGTACTCGAACCCTTTTAGAGCCGCGGGTCCACCACTATCGGAAAGATCCATTTCGGATGAACTCATACAAAGCTCCTACAATCATCTTTAAACAAATACAGAATATATAGGCAGCACTAGACTTACCTAACCTGATATACACAACCGAGCTGTCTAAACTCCTTGGCACATTACCACATCACTTTGCCTTCAACTACTTACAACCTCTTGTTTTAAATGGTCTTATAGTGGCAATAATATCAACAATGGATATCTTTATGCTTATTGAGCAAAATTAGGGCACTGGAGTCCAGAAACTCAATGTCAAAGCGCACATCATACTCGGCGCGCTAAATGCCTTCAAAAACGATACTTAATTGATTGCATAGATATTTTTATTCGTTTTCCTGACGTCATTGCTATAACTTCCCAAATATTTGCTCTTTGATGTAAGAACCTGACACGTGGCAAGTAGATTCCTAGTCTCGCTTATCCTCGCTGGAATGACCCAACTGAAACACCGAGTGTAGTGGTTCAGATTTTTAGTCTAAATTAGAGCAAAGACTTACACATCAAATCCCGAAGATCGAAAAAGGCGAACCTTTCGATTCGCCTTTAGTTTGATTAGGACTTCGAGATTCGCTATTGGGCATTAATGAGCATCAAGGCTCGTTAGTGAAATGCCTATTTGGTGACAAAGCAATTCGTATTGGTCGGTTTTAATATCACAAATTCTTATCTAGGAAGTGAATCATTCGCTCTATTAAGGGCTTTCTTGTGGCATTGTCTCCCAGTGTAATCGCACCTGCTGGATAGAAATGCCCAAAGCCTGGAACCCATGCTGTATCGACGTTCATTCCCGCTTGTGCGTATTTCGGTAATGAATGCTGCGTGGCATCGATGAGCGCATCAATGTCATACTGACCAATGTTTATTATTGCTGGTGGCAGATCCGTTTTGTTTTTTGGGTTGATATCGAACCCAAGCACAAAGCCTGAGTTACCCATGACTGCTTTTACAGGGGCATTCATGCCATATGCGACATTGAAGCTCGTCATTGCACCAGCAGAGAAACCGCCTAAGGCTATTCGATTGGGATCAATACCTAGTGCCTTTGCGTACTCTTGTAGGTATCCGACTGCCTGATACAAGTCTTCTGCTGCGGCGATTACCGTGTTGCGAAGGATATCCGACTCATAAGGTAGCGGTTCTAGCTCTTTACCTGTACGGATCATGTTGTGACGGTCGTGCAACGCTTTTATACGCAGTTCATCTTCTATTAGCATCTCATCCGTGTAACCGATATTAGTCGGTACTGGCTCTTCTCCTGAGAGTCGGTAATCAATCGCCACGCATGTGTACCCTACTTGTGCGAATTGCTCACAGTAGTCTCTCATCGTGGTCGTTTGAGCACCTGAAACGGAATAGACATCATTACGACCACCTCGAATGAAGTTACCACCAAAGGTCATAACAACGACCGGATTCTGTTCTGCCTTTGGCGTGTTCGGTTGGATAATATCCATCACTAAATCACGCTCCGTTACCTTTCCTTTAATCGTTACAAGGCCTTTAGCGTAAGGCACGTCCAGTTGAGCTGTGTAGTGTTCTCCTACGATGTCAGCGGATGCGATCACAGGGATAAGCACGGAAGCTAGCGCAATGTTACATAATGTCTTTTTCATATTCGAACCCTCGTCTTGGTATGGGTCTATTGTGCTGAACCAAAGAAAATCGAACAATATGATGAATTAGATACCACACATCGAATTATTCGATACATGGGTATATAGTGAACATGGCTGGAGTAATAGAGGGAGCGAGAAAGTGACTGTACAGTTCCTCAACCAGGACCGAGGCTAGAACGCTGACGCCTCATTCTCTATTTAAAGGGCTTGGCACTTCCGTGCATGGGATAGTAAAAGACGTAAATTCCTGTGATCTAGAATCAGTCGATTTCTTAAGGCTGAGCAAACCGACAACTCATACGACAAGACTATAGAGGACGATGCTCTTTGGAACCGTGACGTAGTCCTAAGTGGTGCTTAGGTGAGCGATGACATCGTCATTTGCTTCCGTTTTTCAAATTACAACAGGCTTTAACCCCTGAGCGGGTGTTTGGGGCTGATCTTGTATGAATATCTGGTCTAATGCATGAAAGAGCTGGCTGAACCAGAACCTGATATCTACTCACTTCTTCCCAGGAACTTCTCTCACTGAGGTTGCGCCCGTGAGATCATGGGCCGCTTACGTTAAATGCAGAGTATAAGATAAGCTAATGAAGATTACTGACAATAACTTGATTCTTACCGCTATTTTTTCCCTTATACATGGCAAAATCAGCTTCCCTGATAACATCAGTAAATGCGCCACTAAAGCAGCTTCCCGCGACACCAAAACTGGCGGTAATCTGGCATATGGATGACATGTGATTTATATTGGAAATGCCCTTTAAAATAGAATGCGCAATCATATTCGCTTCCCTCACACTGTGCTGCGGTAGTAATACGAGAAACTCTTCTCCTCCCCATCTGCCTGCATAGCCTTTTCCTGACAGTGCCTTCTGGGTAACGTGAGCAACTTCAGTAAGCACTTTATCCCCAACATGGTGGCCATGCTGATCGTTGACCTTTTTAAAATCATCAATATCAAACAGGATAACTGAGTAAGTTCCGGCCTGCTTCTCCCCTACTTCATTCATCCTTCTTCGGTTCAGAAGGCCTGTTAACGTATCCGTTTCGGCCAACGTCTTTAGCTCGTCATTTCTTACAATCAATTTACGCTGTAGTGCGACAATTTTGGTATGCGTTTGAACTCTGGCCAAAACTTCTAACGGTTCGAACGGCTTCTGGATATAGTCCACCCCACCAACCTGAAAAGCACGAACTTTATCCTGGACATTATCTAAAGCGCTAAGGAATATAATTGGGATATCCCTGGTATCTTGTTCAGCCTTAAGGTGACGACACACCTCATAGCCGTCCATTTCCGGCATCATAATGTCCAGTAAAATAAGGTCTGGTTTATTCCGTTTACAAATTCTTAATGCAGCTTTACCACTTGCTGCACCTTTGACCTTGTATCCTTCACCAGTTAAAAGCAGAGTCAGCAGTTTGATATTATCAACACTATCATCAACTACCAATATCTCCGTCTGTGAATTATCAAAAGGCATCGACTTATATACTGCCTGTTTATCAGGCAATTCTCCTTGATATTAGTTTTGAAATAACTCGTACAGCTCATCAAACTGGTAGCTGTCAGCCAATTCAATTAACTTGCTCCGAGAATCACTATCACTTATTAATTGTTCAAAAAGACAAAACAGCTCTTGCTGTTCACCTCGCTCTGCAGCATCAATTATTTGTTCTATCTGCTCTTTCGACAAATCCGCCAACAACTCCTTTCTAAGCAGAACCGTTTGCGTTTTTATATCATCATTTTTTGGCGTTTGTTCTTGATAATCGTATTCAATATCCAGATGTTTTTTCATCATGTTAAATAGATCTTGCGGCAGAAATGGCTTTCTAATGAAATCATCCATCCCGGCCTGTAACATCTCTTCTATCTCATCGTTGAATACACTTGCAGTTAATGCCACTATCTTTACATCACTATTTAGAGAAGCGCCGCGGATCTCTTTGGTAGCCTGTAAGCCATCTTTATTGGGCATACGGCGATCCATCCAGATAAAATCTGGTTTCCAGCTCTGGTGAAGCGCAACAGCTTCTTCACCATCTTTTGCAATTTTTACCGTAACCCCTGCATTTGACAGCAGCGTCATCATCAGTTTTTGGTTATTAATCTGATCTTCCGCGACTAAAACTTTCGGGCTCACGGTACCACTTCTTAAGCCAAGAATATTTGACTCATTTTCCTTCCGTTCTGTAACATTTACCAACTCTTCTGAAGAGTCCAGATCTAAGGCAAAACCGAATACAGAACCTTTACTTTTTTGGCTGCTAACAGTTAGCTCTCCTCCCATTAATTCAACAAACTGTTTGCTAATACTTAGCCCAAGTCCGGTACCATTTTGTGTATTATCAGGGCCAACCTGTTCAAAAGGCTTAAATATTCTTTCCAGATCAGAGGCGTCAATACCAATACCACTATCACTAACTTTGAACCAAACTCTCTGCTTATCGGGCCCACAACTTTCACTGTTAATTTTTAGGGTTACGCAGCCGTAGTGAGTAAATTTAATGGCATTACCAAGCAGATTAATCAGAACCTGACGGGTTTTTACGGGATCCCCCAAAGCATAATGAGGCGCACTATCATCCAGGGTACAATGAAACGCGAGCTGCTTTTGCATTGCCTTCATTTGCATCAGATCCCTTACCTCTTCGATCATCTCCCGGAAATTAAACCACTTGTGCTCCACCACATTATGTCCTGCATCAATCTTGGACATATCCAGCACATCATTTATCAATGAGAGCAAATGTTCCCCAGAGCGATTGATGATCTCTAGATATTCTTGATGTTTCGGGGTTAAACGACTGTCGTTTTTCATTAACTGCGAATAACCAAGTATCGCATTTAGAGGTGTGCGCAACTCATGACTCATGTTGGCAAGAAAGATAGATTTGGCGCGGTTAGCAACTTCGGCTTTGTTTTTAGTCTCTGACAACTTCTGTTGTAATTTCTTGAGCTTATCCACATCAACGTGTATGCCATTCATGCGGATTGGTACGCCATTTTCGTCCCGCTCAAAAACCTTGCCCTGATCCAGTATCCACTTCCAGCTGCCATCCCCACACTTTATTCTGAATTCGGCATGATAAAGGTCGGTTTTGCCATCAAGATGATCCTGAATTTTTTGGGATGTAGCCTCAAGATCATCCGGATGAACCAGAGAAGCCCATTTTTCGATACCATTAACAATCTCAGAAAACAGGGAGTCATCTGCAAACACATCGTCATGAGCTAGCTTCTTCTGAGTCGCCCAGGTTCTGTTGCCGATAATCTGGCCTACCGAAGGGTTAAAGTCCCAAATGCCAAGGTTAGCCCCCTGAGCTGCAAAGTCTAGCCGTTCAATATCCCTCTGCAGATGTTTCACTTCGCTTTTCAGGAGTGCCAGTTCTGTTTGATCTTTTAGCCACACTTGCCTACCACCAGCCTCATCTGTTGGTGCGAGCTCAAACTGCCAAGTTCCGCCTTTCTCCGTTGTCAGGCTGTAGGTTTTTTCCTGGATGGGCGATTCATTCAGCCAGCGTTTACAATCTTCAGATCTCAGGCATTCAAATATATTTGTCCCGGCCTCTGGCTTATGAAGCCAAACATCGGCCTCTTTAGCCTTTGTATTTAGAGCCTGAATCACACCGTAAGAGTCAATGGCGATCCAGCCAATCGGCAAAGCGTCGGAATTTAATTTAGTCATTACTTGCAACTCAGATTTTCCGCAATTAAGTCAAAGAAATTGAACCGACAAAATTCCCCTTCATTGGCAGGGAAACTCTTAATTGCCAACCAGAAATCTCCGGTTTCAGGCTCTGTAACTAAACACCATAGATTAGCGACACCCGCGTAAAATTCCTCCCTTGGAGTCACAAACTTCTCTTCAGGATAATATGCGCTGATGGTCGCTAAGATATTATTAGTGTATGAAGGAACGCCCAAAGGACGAGTTTTTTTTGTATATGGATCGTATCGATCACACATAATCTCTTTTGCTATGTCGAGATTAATATCTCCATAGTGTTTATGAAGTAGCTGATCATAGCGCTCAAATCGGCTTGGTGCTGGTACAACAAAGTTATATGGTTCTTTTAGGCTATCCAGGAAATTCTGCACGGTTGAGACATCATTTAACTCATACACCAATTGTTGATCCTGAACATAGTTGTAACCGGAATAGCCCATATAACCCGGATAACAAACAGAATGATTTGACTGCCACAAACAGCTAGTATTTTCTAGGGGATACCTGACCTGGGTAACTTTTGCTGAGCACTCTATGACGGCAGCCTGTCTGTTTATGGCATCTGCACAGTGGTAAGCGATACCTGTACGTCGTGGGTTATTTCTAAACACATCCAGTGTAGTGTCAAGATCGCTGCCGTTTAACAAAGCCAAACGGGTAAGGACACCAAGCCCACAACCTTCCATTGTCTCATGAATTGATGCATTGTATTGCGTCATCACACTGATGCCGTTTGCATTAAAACCACCATCAAAGCCAACCATTCCGGGAAATGCTAAATAGAGATGAGACGGTCCGTTCTCTGGCTCGGAGATGAACATATAACGGTGTTCCAGCTGTCCAGGCAGGTTCAGATTATCTTCGTTCTTACAGAAGATCATCTTTCCTTCTCCCGCTACGGTTTCCCCCCAGGCGGAAAAACTACTGCAGCCAGCGCCGGTCAGTACCCGGGTTCCCGGTCCATGCTTATCGTACTGACCTCGTGTTGCCGGATCATTTACATTCCAGAAGTGAGGGTGGGCATAGATACACCACTGATCATACATGCTATTCCAGGTCCGAATCTCATCAAGAGACGTCGGATAGCCCGCGTCGGTCGCCCCATCGGCAATACCCCGCATTTCTTCCAGAAGACATTCAGGTACATACGGCATGGCCACATCTGCACCCGCCTGATATTTTCGCCATGCATCTTCCCAACTAGAATGGAGTGTCTTCGCAATAACGGCAACCGCTGCTGGTTGGGTTTTCGCCAACATAACGGATATAGGCTCAGCCAAAAGATAGCCATGCTGATATCCCATCTCGTAGTGTGACCCTTTAACATGAACGATCTTCACCCCCTTTTGGGTTCGAATTGTTCCTCGTTTTAGTTTGTTTTGCATAGGCCAGCTATTTCATATTATCGTAGTGATAATTAAGACTATTACTATAGGAGCTTCAGAAAAAGGGTTGGGATTCAAAATGTTGACGAAGGAGACAAAATGTAGCAACTACGTGAAATTACCCCATCCAAGAAGAAGGGTTCTCACTACTCATCAAAGCCTCTAGCTCCGCTACATTCATACCAGCATCGATGCCCTGAACAATATGATGAAATAAATACCATGCATCGAATTATTCGATGCATGGGGATATAGTGAACATGGTTGGAGTTATAGAGGGAGTGAGAAAGTGACTGTGCAGTTCGATAAGTTGGCGACACTGGATTTTAAAATGTTGCGTACGCTGCTAGTGCTGATGGAAACCAGGAATGTTTCTCAATCGGCAGAGCGGTTAGATCTTCAACAAAGCACGGTGAGTTATCAGCTAGGAAAGCTTAGGGAGGCATTAGGTGACCCGCTTCTGATACGTTCGGGGCGAGGATTAGAGCCCACCTCTTACGCGCAGCTCATTCAACCAGCGTTGACCGAACATTTTAACGCCATGGAGAGCTTATTGTTTGATAGTCATTTCGATGAGAAAACAACAACAGGAACTGTGCGATTGGCTTGCCATCGAAACGGTTATCGTAAGTTTGTAAGTGGGCTTCTCTCTGAGTTAAAGGGTCGACTGCCACTGGTTCGTCTTGAGATTGTTGACTGGACAGAGCATGTACCATCAATGCTTGGAGAGGGAGTGATTGATTTTGCTATCGGCTTCGAGCCTGAGCTGTCGTCTCAAATTCAATCTTTGCCACTTGTGAATGTTGGGTATCAAATCGTTATGGCAAAAGCCCACCCAATGGCAGAGGAAGTGATCTCAGAGGAAAACGTTTTTGATTACCCTCATGCGATTATCAGCACCAACGAAGCTGTAGAACGATGGTTAGATTACCTAGCAGACCGACAAAAGAAAGAGCGGTTGATTGAGTTTGCTTCTACCTCTATGGAGTTCACGACGATGGCCATTGAAGGCACCCAAAGGCTAATGTTTGTTGCTGATACCAAAGATGGGTTCTTTGATAACTACAATGTCACGACTCAACCTGCCCCTTTTATTGCCAAACAGAACGTTAAGCTCTTGTTTCACGAGCGAGCGTCAGTAGACCCGCTTAAGGCGTGTATGTTAGAGATAATTAAAGCGACGGCCAGTAAAGTTTTCGTGTAAAAACTGGCGTGATGACGCTTAGACTTTGCATCTCGATTTGTCGCAGAGTGAACATCTTTATGTAGGAAGGTCGCAAATAGGCAGGAAAAACGAGCATGGTTAACTATCGACTAACCCAATGCAAATAGCTGTGTTGGTTTGCGCCAAGATCAAAAAAGGCGAACGGTTTGGTTCGCCTTCTCGTTTAATGAAAACTTGTTAGCTCGCTTTTGATGCGGCGTGCTGTTCTACCATAAACGCGATGACTTCTTCATTTAAGCAAGATTTGCTGATGTATTGGCGTTGTTTACCAAGATGAAGGATAAGGCCCAAATCGGTTTGTTCTAATTGGTCGATTTCATTCCAAGCGAGGCTGCGATCGATTTTACCGCTTTTGTAGCGCACACCATCCACATTCACTTCAAACACCACTTTACTGCCACGGCTTGAACTAATGGTTTGACGCCATAACCACCACGTTCTTTTGAAGTAAACGCTGCACGCTTCAATCACACTCAATACGATAAAGAACCAACCGACATAACCGTTAGGTAGCAGTTCAAACTCTAATAAGACCACACCAAAAATTAGAAAGAGCAAGCCTTTCAGATACGCATGCGGGAACTTAGTTGGCTGACTCGTTTGGTCATAACACTCTGCAAAGAAAGGCTTGTCGAGTATGTATTCTGTAGTGAATTCGAAATCTTTAGACATGTATGGTTACTTCAAGGCTTCTGTAAATGAGTAATCTTGGTTGCACTCTCGCAACGCATGCATTGTAGCGCTTCTCGGGATTTATCTTTAGTCCTTTTGATTCTGTTTTGTAAATCAATAATACCGAAAGACGACGACGGTTCGATAAACCGCCTACTCGGCGTCCCAGTCATCAGCTTTTTGGACAATGAGCTCCACGACGCTAGCAAACTCTTTGCCCTTTGGAGTTAATCCGTAGTTCACTGTAACAGGAATGGTGTCTTGCTGTTTTCGCCACACAAATCCATGCTCGGATAACAACTTCAAACGCTCAGTAAGTACTTTGCTGGACACCAACGCTAACTGCTTACGAATTTGACCGAATCGCATCTCTTCTTGTTGCCCGAGCAACCATACGATGTGCGCTGTCCATTTTGTCGATATCAAGGTTAAGTATTTATCTACACTACAATAGCCATCTGGCTGTACTTGATGATTCACTTTTGTCGACATCGCGCTTCCCTAATCCATTCTCTGCTACGCCAGTGTAATCAAACGACGCATCACAAACCAATAGTTACCTAGGAGTAACTAGTTACTTTTTAGAAGCTTATTTTAAATCGTAACCGACTTATCTATTGTGAAAACACAACAAGGTGGAGGCTCAACTGAGGCCTAAGCCAATATCAAAAGGATGAAGTTATGCGTTACGTTTTACTGTTTATCTATTTTCTCTCCCTTGGTTTACATGCCGAGACTCTGTATTCAAAACCACAAACACCTTCTGAATTACATTCGTTATTTGGCCACTATTTCGCGAATAAAGATCTGGAAGGACTAGGTACACTTTTTCATCCAGACGCCGTGTTTGTTTTAGATAAAGAAGGTAATCAAGCCAAAGGCATAGAAGCAATTAAGCAGGTATTGAAGGGTTATATGAAAGGCGATGTCGACATACTCACCAAAAGCGTCTCTATCCATATTAACGGGGACGTTGCCATGGTACGCTCTGATTGGGAAATATTGAACGCGTTGCAAGGTAAGAACATCCAAGGAACGGCATTAGAGGTGATGCATTATGTGGATGGAGGTTGGGTTTATGTGATCGACAATCCCAACGGCTACTAACACCGAAAAGTAAAAGGCGAACCATCTGGCTCGCCTTATTAACTATCTATAACTGTAAAGTAGTGAAAGTTGCTACTTCAAGATGATGCTTATTTTAGAGGGTCGTCGTCTGGCAACGCACTGTGTATCCATACTGCCAGTCGGTGTTTAATGCTCGCACCATCTAGCTTGCTTTCCGGTAGTGGCGTGATCTGTTTGGCATCGACCAAGAATAGGTAAATCGCTTTTACTCTTAAAGGTTGTGGTGACTGAGGAAGATCAAAACCTTGTAGCTTCGCCATCTTCCCACCAATCTCTAATGCTTTCTTAACCAGTTTGTCTTCATTGTGAAGCTTGGAGCTTTTTGACATTGATATATCCTCTTCTTCGCTTCAATTAAGAATACATTAAGTGGCACTAACAGCGTGTTAGTAAGCTCTCATATTGATAACTTTAAGTCACACCTGTTAGTAAGTGCTTAAAAAGCAATCAGAACATCCCTCCTTCTACCTCACGTTGCGTTATAGGTAAACACTACCACCTCTAGAAACTCTAAATGCAAGATCCAATGACGGATATAAAATCTAGCGTTTAGTTTCGAGCAATATCATATTCCTCCGATGAAAGAACAAGAAACTTCGATGGATTCGATATGTTCATATATGCTTATTAACTGGAATCGATAAGGTTTCACACATTCTATAAATAACAACAAAGGACTGTGTTATGCCACAAACGTTAGATCAGGCTGTTCAGGTTTTAGACCGAGATTTAGAGGAATTTTTACTTCGTTTCCCACTGTCCATTACGAGCGCGGGTCAATCAAAAGGTGCTATGAGGTTTTACTTGTATAGCCATGGCGATACCGCCTTTGGGATAAACCAAGGGGTTAGGATGAAGGAGATGCGTTTCCGCCTTGGCCCAAAATCGTTAGCTAAAAACGCGAAAGCACTTCAATGTATTCATATCCCTGTCTCTCCTTTTGAACAACTTAAACCCGACTCCATTTCTAAAGTCACCCACTATGATGCTGCAGACTACCTGGTAACCACTCAGTTGACAGGTTGTACCTTTGCTATCCGTAAAGCAAAAGGAGGCGGGCTTGAGTTCTTGCATGTACAACCAAAGGGAGACTTTAACGGCATGGAAGTACAACGTGCTGTCCAGAAGGAGTTTCAAGTTTCTTTTGGCAGAGGATCTGGTACAGACAGTACAACTTACGGCGAAAATACTCGCGTTACGGTTATGGGCGCGCGTATCAATGGGCTATGGACCGTCTATGCTCAATATCAAGACTCGAGCGGCAGTGTGACAAAAGTTGACTGCATTTATAAAGAGCCTAGCTCTGTGGCTTATGTTGATTAAGGTAACGGCAATTTAGGCTCTACGATAACAAACCACGACTAAAAGTGAGTTAGCCAATTCGACTAACTCACTACCTTTAATAGCTTTCTTAATACGCTCGCTTACATAAAACCCAATCCATCCACGTAAAGTAAAGCCATAGGCTCAAAGCGACGCATCACTGGTCTCACCCTCAAAAGTCGCTTACTATGCCAATTACCTATAACGCTTTGTGAGTTATTCATGAGCCGTAAAAATAATAAAAACCTCAGTATTCTTCTTAAACTCAACACCTTCGTGTCCCCTTATAAATGGCGCGTTGCTGCTGCCTTGGTGGCACTGATTGCGACAGCCAGTTTGACGTTGTCCGTTGGCTATGGCGTTCGCATCCTTATTGACCAAGGGTTTACTCAGCAATCTCTCCAAGAGCTCACCTATGCGATTCAGTTTATTGTTGGTGTCACGCTCTGTATTGCGGTGGGGACTTTCTTCCGTTTCTATCTGGTTTCTTCGGTAGGCGAACGCGTCAGCGCAGATATTCGTCTTGCGGTGTTTAACCATGTGATTACGCTACATCCTAGCTATTTTGAAACCAATAGCAGCGGCGATATTATGTCTCGCCTCACCACGGATACCACTTTGCTGCAAAGC
>Ga0209272_10001329_pt1 | contig 15893 bp, 12 predicted proteins | sample tdDd002_FD_187125 | JGI IMG/M metagenome (GOLD analysis project Ga0209272, IMG submission 187125) | Marine sediment microbial communities from the Atlantic coast under amendment with organic carbon and nitrate - tdDd00.2 (SPAdes)... | ecosystem: Environmental > Aquatic > Marine > Coastal >... | reverse complement strand
CAGCCAGCCAGTACTATGCGTGGGATTATGGCTCTAAACTGCGCGATCTGGCCGCAACTATCAGCATCCTAAGTGAGATTGAAACTAAGGTGAAACTCAACCACCAACTGCAATCGCTGCGCAATAAATTGGCGCTGCAAGTGGTGGCGCTAGCAAACCAACGTAACTACTTAAGTACCCAAGAGAAAATCGCCTTAGTGCAAGCAGGCATTCAGCTAAAACAGCTCAACCAAAGCCCGCTCGCCATCGAATTAACCGAGCAAAGCCAAACCAAGCACATCAACCGCGAAGGCCAAGGGCTTTATACGGCCAACACCCGCTTAACCAACACCAGTGACGAGCCAGTGTATCTGCAAGTGAGCACTACCGGGATGAGCAAACCCGGTTATCTTAAATCGACCCTGCCCCACTCGGTTGCGGCGCGCATCTTCCGCTTTACCAACGGCAAGCTCTACGATGGTCGGCCGCTAAAAGTGGGCGAAAAACTGATTGTCTCGCTGCGCTTTCAGCTCAAACAGAAAGCGCCATCAGCGTTGATAGTGGAGTACCTTCCTGCAGGGTTTGTACTAGAGAACCCAGACTTTACCAACAGCCGAGAGCTGATCCGCGCCGCCGACATCAAGCCCTCTTCGGCGTTTGATATGCTGGAGTATCGCAACGACCGCCTGATCGCCTCGACCAATATGCAAAACAAGTCTCTCTATGTGCTCAACTATGTCGTGCGGGCTGAAACGCCAGGCGTTGGCAAAGTGCCTGCCATGTTCCTAGAGCAGATGTATCAACCAGAAAACATGCTCTATCAAGCCGACCGCCGCTTTAGCGAGATTGAAATTCAGCCATGAATAAACGCGGGTTACGCTGGATAAAAAACGTCACCATCGGCAGCGTGGCATTCGCTGCGCTGCTGGTTGCGGCGTTTCTTATCGCCAACCAGCTGTCACCGCTCAAACTCGACCAGCAATTTGATCACGCCACCACGGTGTTTAGCCGCGACCGCGACGTGCTGCGCCAGTTCTCCAACCGCCAAGGCGTATTTCGCATTCCCATTCAACACCAGGTTAAAAACGGCCACGTCGTCCGCCCGGTGAGCCAGGCTTATCTTGATGCCTTAATCGAGTATGAAGATAAGTATTTCTACCACCACCCGGGAGTGAACCCGTTTTCTTTGTTGCGCGCCATCGGCCAGCAGCTTATCCATGGTCGGATCATTTCTGGTGGCTCGACCTTAACCATGCAAGTTGCCCGCATGCTCTACCCTTACCAGCGCAGCTATCAAGGAAAAGTGGTGCAGATATTTCGCGCCCTTCAGCTCGAACAAGCGCTGAGTAAAGAGCAGATCCTCGACCTTTACCTCAGCTATACTCCAATGGGCGGCAACATCGAAGGGGTTGAAGCGGGGGCGCAGCGTTACTTTGGCAAATCCGCCGCCGACCTCACCACTAGCGAAGCGGTATTACTGGTGGTGCTCCCGCAGCGCCCAAGCGCTACGCGGCCAGACAAATACCCCAAGCGCGCATTAGTGGCGCGGAATAAAGTGTTAGTGCGAACCCAGCGTGCGCTGCAATTAAACGACCATGAGCTCTCGGTTGTGCTCAATACCCCCCTCAATGCCAAGCGCTACTATCAAGCCCAATTGGCGCCGCTTTTAGCTCGGCGGGTTAAATCACTTTCAGGCCCAACAACCTCCACAACCGCAGAGATTGCCACCTACATTGACCATACCTTGCAAAGCGAAGTCGAACTGCTCATTGAGCAAAACCGTCAACACTGGCCAAGCGCCCTCTCTAGCGCGATTTTGGTGATGGATAACCGAACCGGTGAAGTTCTGGCGTATAAAGGCTCGGCTAACTTCACCAGCTTAACTCGCTATGGCCATGTCGATATGGTGCAAGCGCTGCGCTCACCGGGCTCGACCTTAAAACCGTTTATTTACGCCCTCGCGATGGACAAACATTTAGTCCACAGCGCTAGCCTGTTAATGGACGTACCAATGCGCCATGGCAAGTATCAAGCGCAAAACTTCAACCGCCACTTTAGTGGCCCCATTCGCCTTGATGAAGCACTGCAGCTGTCCAAAAACGCGCCCGTGGTACAAGTGCTACATCATGTTGGCGCTGACACCTTTTTAACTTGGCTACAACACAGCCAGATAGCCCTGCAAGCGCAAGATGCCAACTTAACCCTCGCCCTTGGCGGCCTGAGCGTCAACTTAGAAGGCTTGGTTTCCCTTTACTCTTCTTTAGCGCGACAAGGGGAAAGCATTACGCCGCGCTTTCTCAGCGGCCAAGCTAAACAAACCCACACCTTACTGAGCAAAGAAAGTAGCTGGATCATCTTCGATATCTTGTCTCGTATTCCGCCACCAGACCGAGTGAGCCCTGCCCATCACCGCGCCATCGCTTGGAAAACGGGCACCAGCGCGGGGTTTCGCGATGCCTGGTCTATCGGCGTGAGCCGCGACTACACCATAGGGGTATGGATTGGCCGCCCTGATGGCGCGCCGAACGTCGGCAAAACCGGCGCCAGCCTTGCCACACCATTAATGTTTGATGTGTTTGACTTACTCCCCGCCGATGCAATGCGCCTTCACCAACCCAAACACGTCACCCAAGGCGCCATTTGCTGGCCAAGCGGGCTTGCCGCAGATTTAATCGCCGAGCAAAACTGCCTATTTGAACAAAAAGCCTGGCTCATCAACCAACAAGCGGCACCAACCCTACGCAGCAATGAAGGGATCAGCAACTTGCACAACTGGCCAGCACCTTTGATCAAATGGGCGCAAACCAAGGGAGTGTCACTCAATCGCCGCGGTGCACCAACCGCATCTAGCCAGCCAATATCCATTTTAAAACCCAAAAGTGGCAGCCAGTTTTTCCCCTACCCGGGCCAGCAGCTAAAGCTCAAAGCCAGCCACCCGCAGGTGCAGTGGTATTTAAACGAGCAACCAATTCACGGCCAATCCCTCAGCCTAGACCAACTCAATGATGGCGAACACCTGCTCACCGCTTGTACAGAAAGCTGTGACAGTAGCCGATTTTTCGTCTACAAATAGAAGAGTTGAAATTTTGTAACAACCATTGATGCACATTATTTGATCTAAGGCTTCTGCACGCGGGTCAAAGTGTAGTAAAGTTACGCTAATTTGTTTTTTATAGTTATTTTTTGAATTTGACGAGGTCGGAAATATGTCTACTAAGAAGCCTATGGCTCTAGTAATCCTAGACGGTTGGGGATACCGTGAAGATAACTCAAACAACGCGATTGCTAACGCAAAAACGCCAGTAATGGATGCATTGTTTGCCAACCAACCAAACACGCTGATCTCAGCTTCTGGTATGGACGTGGGCCTACCTGATGGCCAAATGGGTAACTCAGAAGTGGGTCACACCAACATCGGCGCTGGCCGAGTGGTATATCAAGACCTAACTCGCATCACTAAATCCATTGCTGATGGCGAATTTGAGCAAACCGAAGCGCTAGTGAACGCGATTGATAAAGCGGTTGCCAATGGCAAAGCCGTTCACCTAATGGGCCTTATGTCTCCAGGTGGCGTACACAGCCATGAAGACCACATCTACGCCGCAGTGAAAATGGCTGCCGCCCGTGGCGCTGAAAAAATCTACCTACACTGTTTCCTAGACGGCCGTGACACACCGCCACGTAGCGCGCAAAACTCGCTACAACGCTTCCAAGACCTATTTGCCGAGCTTGGCAAAGGCCGCGTTGCATCACTGATTGGTCGCTACTACGCGATGGACCGTGACAACAACTGGGATCGCGTTCAAGTTGCTTACGACCTACTGACTCAAGAAAAAGCAGAGTTCACCGCAGAAACTGCCGTTGCTGGCCTAGAAGCCGCTTACGCTCGTGATGAAAACGACGAGTTTGTAAAAGCAACTGCCATCAAAACCGAAGGCCAAGAGTCTGCCGCTATTGTTGATGGCGATGCTGTGATCTTCATGAACTACCGTGCTGACCGTGCCCGTCAGATCACCCGTACCTTCGTTGAAGAGTTTGCAGGCTTTGAGCGCGCTGTCTTCCCTGCAATCAACTTTGTGATGCTGACTCAATACGCAGCAGACATCCCACTGGCAACAGCTTTCCCACCAGCGTCACTTGAAAACACTTACGGTGAGTGGCTATCTAAAGCGGGTAAAACTCAGCTACGTATCTCTGAAACAGAGAAATATGCTCACGTAACCTTCTTCTTCAACGGCGGCGTTGAAAACGAATTTGAAGGCGAAGTACGCAGCCTAGTGGCTTCTCCTAAAGTGGCGACTTACGACCTACAACCAGAAATGAGCTCAGACGAGCTAACAGAAAAACTGGTTGCAGCAATTAAGTCTGGCGAATACGACAACATCATCTGTAACTACCCGAACCCAGATATGGTTGGTCACACTGGCGTTTACGCGGCAGCAGAAAAAGCGATTGAAGCCATTGATGCGTGCATGGCGAAAGTCATTGAAGCGATCAAAGAAGTTGATGGCCAAATGCTGATCACAGCCGACCACGGCAACGCAGAAATGATGGTAGACCCAGAAACAGGCGGCATTCACACCGCGCACACTAACCTACCGGTACCACTTATCTACGTTGGTAACCAAGAGCTAGAATTCGTTGAAGGCGGTAAGCTTTCTGATCTAGCGCCAACTATGCTTAAGCTAACAGATATGGAAATCCCTGCGGAGATGTCTGGTCAGGTTATCGTTAATCTGAAATAATCACTCCAGTATCAAGAGCCTAAAGTCACCTCGATTCTAAGAACACGATATTTTCGTGTTCTTACCATCAGGAAGCGAATAGCTTAGCCGTTATTTCGTCATCCCGGAATCGAGGAACGAGATGTCCGGGATCTACTCAAAGCGAACACCACGCCTGAATTGATCCCACGACACCCTCTTGCACAACCCAAGCTCTTTTATTGGCGGAAAGATGATTCAGATGTCCCTGACGAAGCAGAAGTTTTTCAACGCCAGTGCCCTGCGCACTGGCGTTTTATCATGTCTATTACCCTTAGCCCTTGGCGCTAGCGTAATGCTCAGCGCACCTCACGCACACGCCAACCAGGCCGCGCTAAAAGGGGTAAAGACCGAGATCTCTCGTCAGCAGCAGCAACTCACTTCCAGCCAAAAGAAACTCAACCAGCTGCAAAATGAGCTGAAAAAGCACGAACTGGCGATTTCAAATCAAACCAAAAAGATCCACTCCAGCGAGCAAAGCCTGCGCAGCGCCAACAAAAAACTGAGCCAATACCAAACTCAGCACGGCCAACTAGAAAAACAAAAACAGCAGCAAGCCGAGACCTTAAAAGAGCTGGTCAAAACCTATTACATCACGCGCCGCAAATACGACACCGCGACGCTATTTCAAGGCGACGACAAAGCCGAACTCGACCGCATTAGCCACTACTTTCAACACTTGGCTAAGCAGCGCGCCGAAGCGATCACCGCGCTAAACAAAACCGAATCGCAAATCGATGCCACCCATCAAGCGCTCAAACAAGAGCAGCAACAGATCGCCAGCTTGCTCGAGACACAAAAAAAACGCCGCAGTGACCTGCAGCGCTCGCAAAAAAATCGTAAGCAAACCTTGGCCAAAATCCAAGGCAGCATCAAAAACGACAAAAACTACCTCGCCGAACTGCAGCGCAACGAAAACCGCCTCAAAGCAGAGATAGCTAAAGCTGCTAAACGCAACGCCGTCCCCATGGACGGCATCGCTAAGCAGCGCGGCAAACTGCCATGGCCGTTAAAAGGCAAAACTCTGCACAGCTTTGGTACCAAGCAAACCGGCCAAGTCAGCTGGAAAGGCATGGTGATCGCGGCGAAATACGAGCAACCGGTGAAATCGGTGTACTCGGGCACGGTGGTGTTTGCTGAGTATTTGCGTGGCTATGGTCTGGTGGTGCTACTTGATCACGGCAAAGGCGACATGACCTTGTATGGCTTTAACCAGACCTTACTGAAAAAAGAAGGGGATAAAGTGCGCGCGGGTGAGACGATTGCGCTTGCGGGGGATACTGGTGGGCAGGATCGCGCTTCGCTTTACTTTGAGATTAGAAGGAATAGTGAAGCACAGAATCCGAAGAAGTGGTTGCGGAGGTAGAACAATTAAATCACATACCTAAAACTTATCTCGTGTAATCATTGCGACAATAGCCATAAAGAAACCACCTAAGCAACCTAACAAAGTAAAAGAAAATAGGCTTAGTTTTGGCTGGACTTCCTGAATAGAATTAAGACTAACATATTCAAATAATGTATGTGTATCTGGTTCTAAAAATAATCTTGCCATAACTCTTCTATCAAGATCCGGCAAGTCTTTACGAGAATTGATAGCCATCTCAATTTTGTTCATCCGATTAACTTCCTCTGAATGAATAAACTCATTCAATAGTTCTATATATTTAGAAGGAAGACCAACATCCAATGTATTATTTGACTCGAACAGAAACTCAGCCTTACCATGCCATAAGTTAAGGCGACTTGAGATAACCACGTCATTTCTGTTCATTTCACTCATTAACAGCCTATTGACTCTTGGGTTACCTAAATAGTAATGCATACCTGGAAAGCCGACCTTAACATTAGCTATATTAAGAACACCTTGTTCGTTAATATATGGGAACTCATTCAGTAGTACTGAAGCTTTATAAGCATTTACTTTTGAGCTCGATAAGTACAATGAAGAAACACCTCCAAATATTGCTGCCATCATTAACCAACACCAATAACGACGAAGAAAAGAAAATACTTCGCTCCATGTAATCATTCTATTCCCTCGCCAAGTCAGAATATAAGTTTAGCATTTTACGTACAGACTCATCCCATGAATAGTACTCTACTACCCTATTACGGCCATTGACACCCAGTTCTCGACATAAATCTGACTCACTTACAAGCTTAAAAAGAGCCTTAGCGAAATCTTCTGGTGAATTCTTATTAATGATGTAACCTGTTTTTCCATGTTCTACAACTTCAGGTAATCCACCAACATTACTAACTATCACTGGCAGTTCGCAAGCGGAGGCCTCTACAACCGCAACACCAAAGCTTTCACTATCTAATCTACTCAATGCTGCATACACGTCAAAACTATTTAACTCTTGTGGCACCTTATGATGCTCTACTCTACCAACAAAAATTACATTACTTTTAATATTTAGCTCAGCAACCAGCCCAACCATTTCGTTAAATTTAGAACCTTCACCAACTATCTTTAACTGATAATCTTTAATTGGCTTTTCTGCATACTGCATAAACAACGCAAAACCTCGAATTAAAGTATCAATACCATATTTGTCTTCAATTGTTTTAACGGTACCGATGGTAAAAGCACTCTGATTACTATAAGTAATTCGCGATGAAAACAGTTCTGTATCGACACCAAATGGAGTTATGTAAATTGGTTTAGTTTCAAAATCAAATAACTCATTTGTCTTTTTCGCCATACACAAACTTGTGGAGGCAATAGCTGTAGCCGACTTCAAATTCTCTACAACAAGATAACGCATAATCTTTGACTCATCTGGTGAATCATAGACATCAGAGCCCCAGACAGACAATAAATATGGTTTATAATTGGCTAACCGACCTAATGTCCCGTACCCTGTCGCATAGTGGCTATGCAATATATCCGGTTGAATTTCACTCAACAGCCTCTTTAATGCAAACACATTAAGGAAATATCCTTTTCCCCCAGAGTAAGGTAAAACATGCTGCTTAACACTTTCTGATACGCTATTACTTCTTCCGTGCTGAGATACTAAATGAATATCTACACCCGCTTCAGACAGAGAGTTAACCCAGCGAACAGTATGAATACTGTTTGAAGCGGCTAAGATGACTATTCTCATGATACTCCCCTATGTTTTGAATATAAAACAACTGCAGCCATCAATACGTAAAATTGAGGATAATAAACAGCACTACTTATTGACACCACAGACAGAAACACAGGAGAGTACAATAATATGTTTATTATAAAAGAACTATAATCAACCCGAAAAACAGTTGCGACTAGTAAAAAACACATGTATATGAAAACACCGCCATTTATAAAAAACTCCATATATGTGTTATGTAAATTGTAATACTCTTGACCAGTATTAAATGGATTAATAAAATTATCTTGGCCAAAACCCAGCCCAAACAAATACTCAACCAGTGACATATCAGCAGCTGTCCTAAATGACTCCAACAGTAAGAAAACTCGCATTTCAATAGATGAATATGTACTTTTAGTCAAAAAGACTTGATAAGAAAAGTCATCTAAAAAAATCCCCACATCATACAAAGACAAAGCACCTATTGTAATTATTGCCAAAGTAAAAAAAGACAACATTACAGACCATAAAAACATCCGACGCCCTATCAGCTTATAAAAAACCAAAAGCAAAAATTGAACAATGGTAAACAGTATAATTAATCTAGAACCAACATAATATGCGTAACCGATACAAACAAAAAAGAGAAAGAAAATCACCTTATTATCTCGACTATTAGTTATCGACACTACACTACATAAGATTAGTAGTGAAAGAGATTGGTCATTTATATTTGCATGTAATGCTGAGTATAAGTGCTTAATGGGAAGATTGGAATATCCGACTCCATAGTAAAATTCAAAAACAAAAAATACAACAAATAAAAAAATTGGAAAGTAAAAATACTCCCCTCTCCCCTTAACTTCAATACCCTCGATGCAGATATACGAGAAGTAAAAAACTGCAGAACCTATAAATCCAATAGTCAAATAAGTTATATATCTATCAAAGTTAATATCATTATAGTTTAAATGAACAAATAGATATATAGCACTACTTCCTATTACAATAGAAAGGTAACTCAACAGGCGTTTATCTATACCTTTAAAGTTAACAATTCCTTTCGAAAAAAAAACAAAACAAAGAAATAGAGCTAAGAACATGTAATTAATCTTATAAGATAAGATTGAATTTATAGCGGGGCCAAGGAAAAAAATTGATAGCACCGCATTCTCACGAAAAGTTGACTTTATCATATAAAAGCAGACCAAATATATATAAAAATCTGAGAAAGAAAACCAACTCCGATCAATCGACCAACCATAAGAGACGTAAGCTCAGTATCAAACTTGACAGGATTAGACTCAGCATACCTAGCAATCGCCGGTTCTACTTTTATAGTTAATAGAACAGTTGCAATACCATTAATCACCCCAGACAAATGACTCAACATTCCTCTATACTCATTATTCTTTGCTGCTAGAATAAAGACACTAAAAACACCAACTGAATAAATCATATAAACGATAGATGAAAGTAAAACAATTCGAACATTATACCCACCCTCGTATTTTTCAGTTTCTACGGGAGTAGATGAAAAGATAGCTTTAAACAAAGCTCTAAGCATACCTCCTGATTCATAATATTTAATTATCACATTGCTATAGTAATTAATGAAAAGCATTCTTTTTATATAGATGATAACACTCGATACAAAAGCAAGCAAAAGAGATATATGCGCAACCCACACCATTTTATCTGCAGGAGTACCATGATCTGTCAGTAAACCTAAAATGGGAAGTAAGCATATATAAAAAAGACGTGTAAACGTATATGTTGTATTTTGTATCATATAACCTAAGCCGACCTTTCCAGTGCTAACACCTGCCGACCTTGAGTTAAAACCAATCATTTCAATAATATGTATCATAACAAACGATACTACAACCACAGAAAACAATTCAACTTGCATACTACTGCCCTATTTACTGTTCAATTGATATACAGCAGTTTCTACTTTGACTTTGTGCCTTCCAAACTAAGTCCTCAATGCCGTCGGTCGGCTGGAACCCAGTTGGTGCTTCTAGTAAAATATTGCGAATATCTTGATGCTTAAACTCATGGCATGCTTTATCGAGGTTATCCAATGCAACTGCAAATTCATCGTGTGACAAATAGCTTTCCTTAGCACTCATGATTAGCTGATGCTGGGTCTGAACCACATTGTCACCAATAAGCAACTCCTCGAAGAGCTTCTCCCCAGGACGAAGACCTGTAAATTTGATTTCGACATCGCCATGTGGATTTTCATCTGACTTCACTTCAAGGCCAGAAAGCTGTATCAAATTAGTAGCCAAATCAACAATCTTAACTGGTTCCCCCATATCTAATACAAACACATCACCACCTTCACCCATTGCACCCGCTTGAATAACAAGCTGAGCAGCCTCAGGAATAGTCATGAAGTACCGAATAATGTCTGGGTGAGTAACAGTAATAGGTCTGCCTTCAGCAATCTGCTTCTTAAACAGTGGGATAACCGAACCAGAAGAGCCCAATACATTACCGAAACGAACCATCGTAAAACGCGTGCCATTGTCTTTACTTGCTTCTTGTTGAGCGAGCGCTTGCAGTGCTAACTCTGCCATACGTTTAGTTGCCCCCATCACGTTGGTGGGACGAACTGCTTTATCGGTAGATATCAGAACAAAAGATTCAACTTTTGCCTCAATTGCAGCTTTTGCTGTGTAATAGGTACCAAATACATTATTGCGTACGCCTTCCACTACATTATATTCAACTAATGGAACGTGTTTATACGCCGCAGCATGGTAGACCGTCTTGACCTCAAATGACTCCATTACTGTAATTAGTCGATTACTACGCTGAACAGAACCTAATATTGGAATAATCTCACAACTTAAAGCATTACTTTTAGCGTACTCTGAAAGCTCCTTATCTATCTGATATAAGCCAAACTCAGACAGCTCAAATAGTACTAATCTTCTTGGTTTATGGATTAAAATCTGACGACAAAGTTCAGAGCCAATAGAGCCTCCAGCACCAGTAACCATTACACATTTATTTTCAACATTAGCCGACAACAATGCTTCATTAGGCGCAACAGGCTCTCTTCCAAGTAGGTCATCAATAGCCACATCCTTTAGCTGATCGATTGATGCTTTACCATTGGCAATGTCGTCTAGATTAGGAATTGACAACACTTCAATTGGAAGATGAATCAATGATTTCACTATCGCTTTTCGCTGAGATCGACTAGCAGCAGGCATGGCTAAAAGGATTTTCTCTACGTTGTACTTTTTAACTTGTCTTTCTAGATACTTACGACGAAATATCATTAAGCCATGAACCGTACTCTTATGTAACTTACGATTATCATCAATAAAACAAACCGGGTGATATTCTTTACCTTGATGAAGAACATTAGCCAATTGACGTCCAGCTGAACCTGCACCGTAAATTATGACGTTAGTTTTCAGCTTTTGCCCTGTTCTATTGATCATCATCCGAGCAACCAACCTAGCTCCACCACACAGCACAGCCAAATAAGCGCCATAAATAACAGGAATAGATCGAGGGACGGCAGCATGGGTAAAATACGATGAGAAAATAACAAAAATAGCCGATAGCCCAACACTTGCAAACAAGGTTAGCATTGCTTGAACATTCATATAACGCAAAATAGCCCTATATAAACCAACCTGAACAAAAATCAAAATTGTAGCGACTAACGTAATTGAGAAAGATAGCTGATACCCATCATCAATAAAAAACGCTTCTTTTTCACCAAGTCGAGTCCAATAAGCCCCCCAGTAGGCAATTGAAATAAACAAGATATCAACGCATACCGTGATTAGTCGCTTAACTGACCGAGGCGCATTCCAAATTTTTTTGATTACTGACATTCTGACCTTACGAGGCTATTTTTTTTAATGTTTGAAATATGATAACAAGATCAGAGCCAAAAGAATTGTTTTTGACGTATTCTAAGTAATATTGCGCCTTAATCGGCATAACTTCGTTAATGTACGCTGCTCTTGGGTCTTCTGACTTTGCCAAAATTTCTGCTTCATTGGTATACTCAATGGAAGCCTTATCCGTAATGCCTGGCCTGACAGAAAGAATCGCCGCTCGCACATCTGAGGCATACTCATTCATGTATTCTGGCACTTCAGGTCGAGGGCCTACCACACTCATTTCCCCAATAAGGACATTCAACAATTGAGGGAGTTCATCCAGCTTTGAGCGGCGCAAAAAGTTCCCGCTAACAGTAATTCGAGGATCTCTGCCTACCGTCACCTGCAAGCCCTTTTTCTCGGCATCAATCACCATAGTGCGAAATTTCAAAATAGAAAAAGTCTTGCCATTTAAGCCGACCCGAATCTGACGAAACAAGACTGGACCTTTACTATCAAATCGAATCCATAGAGCAACAATGACAAATATGGGCGCCAGCAACACCAAACCTACCGCAGAGCTAACAATATCAAAGCTGCGTTTAAGCATCCTTTTTCGCTCCTGTAATGATGATACGAATCGCTTGGATCACCGCATCGACTTCCTCTTCCGTCATGGAAGCGAAATTCGGCAGACTTACATGCCTATCTGAAATTTTGCTTGAAACCGGATATTGTTTATCATCCAACTGACATGCTTCCTTCCAATAAGGCATTCGATGCAATGGAATGTAATGAACAGAAGTCCCCACACCATGCTCGCTCATTTTCTCAATGAACTCGTCTCGACTAATGGTTAGCTTCTCAAGCTCCAACTGAATAGAGTAAATATGCCAAGAGTGAACATCACTTACATTAACTTGCGCAGGTAGAACTAGAGGTAACTCGGATAAACCTTGCTGGTATCGACGTGCGATATCCGCCCTAGCAAGTTGAAAACGCTTCGCCTTCTTAAGTTGATGAATCCCCAGTGCGCCACACATATCCATCATATTGTACTTAAAACCAGGCGCGACAACTTCATAATACCAATTGGGCTTATTACTGGTAAAGCGGTCAAAAACGTCTCGGCTAATACCATGTAAACGCATAGTTTTTATTCGTTTAGCAATGGACTCATCATCCGTTGCTACCATGCCACCCTCACCCGTTGTAATCGTCTTGTTAGCATAAAAGCTGAATACTGTAATATCGGCAATAGTGCCGATCACTGTGCCTTCATGAGTACAAGGCAGGGCGTGTGCAGCATCTTCAACCACCTTAACGCTATACTGCTTAGCCAAGTCCATAATTGCCGTCATATTTGCAGACTGGCCGGCATAATGCACCGGGATAATGGCTTTGACACCAGAGTGCTGCTTTAAAGCAGTTTCAATCAGAGAAGGGTCTATGTTGTAACTCGTTGGTTCGATATCAACGAAGATCGGCTCTGCGCCAAGATATCGAATGACTTCGGCAGTAGCGGTGAAGGTATGTACGGTTGTAATGACTTTATCACCAGCACCAACGCCTAAAGCTTCGAGGGCCAAATGTAACCCTGCCGTAGCTGAATTAACCGCAAGGGCGTATGAGCAACCAACATAGGCACAAAAATCCTTTTCAAATTGCGCAACTTTAGGCCCTGTGGTTAACCAACCAGAGCGCAATGTGTCGACAACCTCTTGAATTTCTTCTTCTTCAAGGACTGGGCGAGAATATGGGATAAAAGACATTATTTTTCACACACCTTAATAAATTTTTCGGCCAGTTTACTGTAGCTATGATGCTCGAGTACATAGCGATAGCCGTTTTCGCCAATCGCATCCCTTTCTGACGAAGGTAATTCCATAATCTTTTGGAATGCATCGACCAACTTGTACATACTACTGACAGTGATACCAGCACTCGCTTTAGTGACAGGTTCATGTTCAGTGTTAAGCAGTTGTACGATCGGTTTCTTAGCCAACATGTAATCAAATACCTTGTTCGGGCTCACGCCAAATCGATATAGTGGTGAGTCATTCCAAACCAAGGTCAAAATATCACATTCAGCTAAAAATGCAGGAACCTGAAGCTTATGTATAGCAGGCAAAAAATGTACATTGGTCAGGATTGAAGCTTGTTGCTGTAAGGCCGATTTTTCCATCCCCTCCCCAACCAAAATGAACTCTAACTCCGGCAAACTTTTGGCCGATTCGATAAGCTTATGTAGAGCATTCGATTTAGCATGTCCTCCTGCATAACCAACAAGCATTTTGCCTTGTAACTTTAGGTCCGCTAACAAAGCCGAGTGCTCAGCAGGAAGTGAGTGCGCAGCGGTTTCTTCAGCCAAATAAATACCATTAGGAATGTAATGATACTTTTCTTTATCTAAGCCGTGCTGCACCATATGCTCAAGTGTATTAGGCAACATAGAGATAACTTGATTGGCATTCTTATAAGCGTAGTTTTCCGCGACTTGAAGCAGCATCATAAATGGGTGCCATTTAGAAATATTACCTATCTCCATTGGAGACAACGGCCACAAATCATGCACCTCATAAACCACCTTAGCACCACACTTTTTAGCTAAATAATGAGCCAAATAGTTATCCAAAGGGTAAGTAGACGAAGCTACGATGACATCAGGTGCCGACCACTTTATGATTTCACTCGCTTTTTTAATAGCTTCAATCAGAAACGAAAAGAGATTTAGAACGCGGCCAACGCCATTCCCATTATAAGGCTTAGATTCAAGCCAAAGGTATTCAACTTCATCAATACTCTGATGCCCTGCAGCAGGTACGCTTTTACGCAAATGAGATTGATCAGCTGCCAAGATAAACATTGAATGCCCAAGCTCAGCAATGCTTTTTGACATATAATATGGGCGATACTCCATGCCAAGCTCAGGGCTCCCAGCATAGTGGTTAATTAGTAGGATGTTCATGATAATCTCAATAAAATGCTATCTAGATAGCAGAATAAAAACTGTTTAATTTCAACTCTTCAGAATTCCAACTAAATGCATTAAGTACGGCTTCTCGTCCTCGCCGCCCCATCTCAGTGGTAGATTGCTTATCTTCTTTTAGTTGAGTAATCGCTTCAATTAACGCTTGTGATGAACTTAAATCAACCGCAATACCACATTGATATCTGTCAACAAAATCTACCCAATTTGGCATAGCAGAAACCAAAACGGCCTTCGAGGCATACATCGACTCAAAAAACCGATTCGATTTAATATCTCTATGATTTGGAGCATCACTAAACATAACAATGATTATATCAGCATTACTGTATTCCACTTGAACTTGCTCGAATGAAAGCCTTCCCAGGTACCTACAGTTATCTGTTTGCCAACTTAAATCCTGATACGAAGACGCAATTCCCCCACCAATAGAAAAAGAGACGTCTTCAAGCTGCTTAGAAGCTTTGATGATGAGATCAGCACAGCGCTCATCAAAGACCCCCCCCACACTTAATACACTAAATTTACTTTTAGTGGTGGGCTCTGGTAATTCATATAGTAGAGGATAATTACAAATGTCTATGGTGTTACGATTATATTGTTCGAATCTTGCTTTTAGAGTTGTATCTGCAACAATAACTCCAGCCATAAAGCGACTCAAGTTATTTTCGATAAAAGCAGCAATGGATGATAATGGCAACTTCAAGTATTTCGGCACCCAACTTCTCTGCCTAAGTTGAGCGGGAACATCTTCATGAACATCTGCGACTACTTTATAACCAAGCATTCTCAATATTATAGCAATAGGCCATAACTCAAAATCATGAAAATGGAAAACATCTGGCTTCACTTTTAATGCTCTTTTTAATAATTTGAAAGGCTGAATGAAAACTCGCGAAAACTTAGCCATATTTCGGGTTATAGCTATAATATTCACACCTTGCAAAGATTCATCTCCCAAATGAGGTACAACAAATGACACATCATGTCCAGCATTCGCTAAACTGATACATTCCTTTTTAAAAACTCGAACATCATTATACAGGTGAACGGTAGACAAGTGGCATATTTTCATATTAACTTCTATCTAAAACCTCAGCCGTACTTAACGTACTCGAAGTGCGGCATACGTACTCAAGATTCATAAGTGCAAGTTCACTTATTGTTTTCGGGTGCATAACTAAACATGGTAAACAGTTAGTGTTCTTTACTTGCTTCT
>Ga0209272_10001327_pt1 | contig 15908 bp, 15 predicted proteins | sample tdDd002_FD_187125 | JGI IMG/M metagenome (GOLD analysis project Ga0209272, IMG submission 187125) | Marine sediment microbial communities from the Atlantic coast under amendment with organic carbon and nitrate - tdDd00.2 (SPAdes)... | ecosystem: Environmental > Aquatic > Marine > Coastal >... | reverse complement strand
GGAGCGTTTTCTTAAAGAACTAAACAGTTACTTTTCTTGTGCTCGTTTGAAAGATTCCATGATTTCTTCTTTTGCGGCGGCAGCATCTTCCCAGCCATCGACTTTCACCCATTTGCCGGCTTCGAGTTCTTTGTAACGTTCGAAGAAGTGAGTAATTTGAGCTTTTAACAGCTCAGGTAAATCATTGACGTCCTGAATATGGTCATATTCTTTGCTGAGCTTAGTATGCGGTACCGCAACCACTTTTGCGTCTTCACCGGATTCATCCGTCATCTTTAGCACACCAACCGGACGGCAGCGGATCACTGAACCCGGAACCAGAGGGTGCGGGGTTGGAACCAGTACGTCGACCGGATCACCATCAAGTGACAGAGTATGGTTTACATAGCCATAGTTACAAGGATAGAACATAGGTGTAGACATGAATCGGTCTACAAATACTGCGCCAGTGTCTTTGTCTACTTCGTATTTAATGGGATCGGCATTCGCCGGGATCTCGATAACAACATAGATATCTTCAGGGATGTCCTTTCCTGCTGGCACCTGATTAAGGCTCATGATGTGTTCCTTTTAGTGAGTTAACCAATTGTTGACGATGTAAGAATTATAATACCAACCTTGTTAAAGAGTTGTCTATTTTATGCCCGTTTCATTCAAGGGGGTCGCGAGTCTGAAAAGGAAGCAGATAAAGGAACAGGCTGCCGGGGCAGCCTGTTTTAGTCGGGTGTTTTAATCGGGATTAGTGCTGTTCAGGAAATTCTTCGATGAAAGTTTCAACATTGTGAACCATATTGGTTGAACCAACGAAGAATGGGACTCGCTGGTGGAGCTCTGTCGGCTTGATATCCATGATCCGTTTTTTACCGTCAGATGCCAGACCGCCTGCCTGTTCAATTAAAAATGCCATTGGATTGCACTCATATAACAGGCGCAGCTTGCCATTTGGATGGGTTGCTGTGCTTGGGTACATATAAATGCCGCCCTTTAGCAGGTTGCGATGGAAGTCGGCAACCAGAGAGCCAATATACCGAGAGGTATAAGGACGGTTATCATCAGGCACGTCTTCCTGACAGTGCTTGATGTACTTCTTCACACCCATTGGGAAGCGGATATAGTTCCCTTCGTTTATTGAGTAAATTTGGCCGTCTTCCGGGATCTGCATGTTTTCGTGCGACAGGCAGAATACACCGAGCGAAGGGTCATAGGTGAAGCCATGAACGCCATTTCCTGTGGTATAAACTAGCATGGTCGAAGAACCATAGATGATGTAACCAGCAGCAACCTGACGGTGTCCCGGTTGAAGGAAATCTTCTTCAGTCGGAGGGGTGCCTTCAGGGGAAACGCGTCGGTAAATCGAGAAAATAGTACCAACGGAAACGTTTACGTCAATGTTCGAAGAACCATCTAATGGATCCATTAAAACAACGTATTTCGCATTGAGGTTTAGCTCTTTGTTGAAGGCAACGGCTTCGTCTTCTTCTTCACTGGCTACACCGCACACTTGATCTCGGGCTTCAAGTGCCGCTTTGAATTTATCATTGGCATAGACGTCGAGCTTTTGCTGATCTTCACCTTGAATATTCTCGCCGCCAACCGATCCTGTGATATCAACCAAGCCAGCCTTGTTGATTTCACGGTTCACGATTTTAGCCGCAAGCTTTATTGATCCCAACAGTGAGGAAAGCTCACCGCTGGCATGGGGGAAGTCGGTCTGTTTCTCGACAATGAACTCACCAAGGGTTCTAATATCGGACATATACAATCCTTGCATCATGTTGTCATTGGGGCAGTTAAGTCAGGTACAATGTCTCTATACGGACAGTTTGAGTACCTCTATATTAGGCTTATCGCCTGTTTTCTTGTGCTTTAATTGCGTATAAAGAATTGTATATAAAGATCTTTTTTATGGTACTGAAGTAACACATAAGCGTGAAATTAACAGAATTTATCCAGTGAGCCGACAGTTATGCATATCCATATTCTAGGAATTTGCGGCACATTTATGGGCGGTGCAGCGATTCTGGCCCGACAGTTGGGCCATAAAGTTACCGGCTGTGATGCCAATGTTTATCCGCCAATGAGTACCTTGCTTGAATCTCAAGGTGTTGAAATTATTCAGGGTTATGATCCATCCCAACTCACCCCTGCTCCCGACCTGGTTGTCGTCGGTAATGCCATGAGCCGCGGAAACCCTTGTGTGGAGTATGTTCTGGACAACAATCTGCGCTATACCTCGGGGCCGCAGTGGTTGCAGGAGATCCTGCTGTATGATCGTTGGGTGTTGGCGGTGGCGGGCACCCATGGCAAGACCACGACAGCCAGTATGTTGGCGTGGATTCTGGAAGATTGCGGCTATCAGCCGGGTTTTCTGGTGGGTGGTGTGCTTGGAAACTTCGGCGTTTCCGCACGGTTAGGTGAAAGTATGTTCTTCGTTGTCGAGGCGGACGAATACGATAGTGCTTTTTTCGATAAACGTTCTAAGTTTGTTCATTATCGACCACGAACACTGATAATGAACAATCTGGAGTTCGATCACGCAGATATTTTTGATGATTTGAAAGCCATCCAACGTCAGTTTCATCATTTAGTGAGAACTGTGCCGGGTAATGGCCGGATCCTTGCTCCCAATAATGTCGAGAGTATTCAGCAGACCTTGGAAATGGGCTGCTGGAGTGAACTGGAGTATATCGGCGAGGACGGTCACTGGCAGGTACGCAAGCTGGTAGCGGATGGAAGTCAGTTTGAAGTGTATTTGGACGGTGAACTTGCTGGTGTCGTGAATTGGGATCTGGTGGGGGATCACAATGTCAGCAATGCCCTGATGGCGATTGCTGCGGCCCGTCATGTTGGCGTCACTGCGGATTTGGCCTGCGAATCATTGGCTACATTTATCAATACCAAGCGTCGCCTGGAGCTGAAAGGCGAGGTGAATGGCATCAAGGTGTATGATGATTTTGCCCATCATCCGACAGCGGTTGAGCTGACGCTGGGCGGCTTGCGAGCCAAGGTTGGCAGCGAACGTATTCTGGCGGTATTAGAGCCGCGCTCAAATACAATGAAGCTGGGTGTTCACAAGCAGGATTTGGCACCGGCACTGCAAGCGGCGGATGAAGTCTATATTTTCCAGCCCGAGACTATCCCCTGGTCGGTGGATGAGATTGCGATGGCATGTTCTCAGACTGCGACAACAGATAGCGACTTGGAGGCTCTGGTGGCGAAGATCACGGCTTCCGCTCGGCCGGGTGATAATATTCTGGTGATGAGTAATGGCGGGTTTGGTGGTATTCATGACAAGCTGCTGGCTGCGTTGGCAGAGAAAAGCGCATGAGTAGCAAAACACAAGACAAGCGGATAACCCTTGCCTGGACTGGCGCTTCCGGAGCGCCTTATGGACTGCGCTTGCTGGAATGTCTGCTGGCGGCAGATTATCAAGTGTACCTATTAATCTCATCGGCAGCCCGGGTTGTTTTGGCGACAGAGCATGGCCTTAAGCTGTCTGCCGGACCGGATGCGGCTAAAAAGACACTGATCGAGCACCTAGACTGCGATGCTAGCAAGCTGGAAGTGTGTGGCAAAGAGGATTGGTTCTCCCCTGTGGCATCGGGCTCTGCTGCGCCGAAGCAAATGGTGGTTTGTCCGTGCTCGGCAGGCACGTTAGCGTCTGTTGCACACGGGATGTCTGATAATTTGCTGGAGCGTGCGGCAGATGTTGTCCTGAAAGAACGGGGCCAGCTACTGCTGGTAGTACGCGAAACACCGTTTTCGACACTGCATCTGGAAAATATGCTTAAGCTGTCAAAGATGGGCGTGACTATCATGCCAGCGGCTCCGGGCTTCTATCATCAGCCTGAAAGTATTGATGATCTGGTTGATTTTATGGCGGCCCGGATCCTCGATCACCTCGGCGTTGAACAGGGACTGGTTCCGCGATGGGGCTACGATCATCGCCAATGATCTGCTGAGATATTTGGTGTAAAAAAAGCCCGCTCAGCGGGCTTTTCTATTATCGGAGTGCGCAGCCGGTATTTGGCTAGATATCTTGAAGGTGCGCCTGAGGTTTGATGACCAGTACATTAATTGGTGAGTTCTCGACGACTTTGGAAGCGACGGAGCCCAGCATAACCTTGTCGAGTCTGGATCGCTTATGGCTCGGCAAAATGATCAGATCGGCACCAATCCGGCTGGCATGCTCTAGAATTGTGGTCCAAGTCTTTCCTTCAGAAATATGCTGATGATGAATAATTTCATCTGGAATGTGTTGGCTGGCGAATTCTTTCAGCTGGTGCTGGGCATCCTGCATCATTTTACGGGCGGCATCTTTCGGGAAGTAGCTCGATACCATCGACATGTGAATTCCGGGTAGCACATTCAGTAAATGAATTGTCGCGTTGGACTGCTTGGCCAGCCAGACGGCCTGCTCGACGGCTTTGTCAGCAAAACCCTGTTCGTTCAAATCAACGGGCACTAAAATTTGCTTATACATATTATTCTCTTTATTTTTTAATAGGGAGAGTGAACTCTCCCTATAGTTTAGACCTGTATTGTTTAAGTCAGTGGCGAGTTTATGCGTGTGCCAGCTGCTTGGCTCGCCGGCGCTGGTTCCACCCCAAAGCACCTAGTAAAAGGATCGTCGGGATAAATACCCATTCCTTCATCGGTCTCACAGCCGGTAAGCTGACTTGAGTGATCTCCCAGTCAAAATCAATGCCGGCAGCTTCTGCCGGGCTACCAAATTCAACCAGATCAACCAGCATTTTTTCACCTTCCTGACGTAGCATCAGACCCGTTGATGCAATACGATCGTCGGCACTGATGGCGTCTTCATCAAATGGTAGCAGCACATGCTTGCTAACCAGTTTACCTTCTAGGTTTTCACCGCTTACCTGAAGCTCGATAGGCTGGCCTATCGCCAGTTTATCGGCAGCATCAACGATAAGGACTCCGGGCATTTCATGTTTTGCCGGGTAAACCATGTCCCACCAGAAACCCGGACGGAACAGTGTGAAGGTAATGAGAAGCAGGGCAATGACTTCCCACCATTTGGTTTTGGTGAACCACCATCCCTGGGTTGCTGCCGAAAATGTCAGCATTGCAATAATGGCCGAGCTGACCGTCAGGAGCAGGTGCCACCAGGAATCGATATTCATCATCAACAGCTGGGTATTGAAGATGAACATAAATGGCAAGATCGCGGTGCGGATATCGTAGGTAAAGCCTTGGATACCCGTGCGGATTGGATCGCTTTTGGCTATCGCAGCTGCAGCAAAAGCTGCCAGGCCTACGGGAGGTGTATCATCGGCCAGAATACCAAAATAGAACACAAACAGGTGAACGGCGATCAGTGGAATGATTAAGCCACTCTGTGCGCCGAGGGTGACAATAACAGGGGCCATCAAAGTCGATACGACAATATAGTTGGCCGTTGTCGGCAGGCCCATGCCGAGAATTAAGCTGATCACCGCGGTAAACAACAACATCAACATGATGTTACCGCCAGAGATAAACTCGACAAACTCGGTCATCACCAGTCCGATCCCGGTTAGGGTGACTACCCCGACTACAATACCAGCTGCTGCTGTTGCCACCCCGATCCCGATCATGTTGCGGGCTCCGGAAACAAGGCTCTCTACTAAATCGACGGCACCTTCAACTGAGGCTTCGCTGACTGTTTTTTCTTTATTGAACATTGCTAGCAGCGGGCGCTGCGTGAGCAAAATAAAGATCATAAAGATGGTGGCCCAGAAGGCTGATAATCCCGGGGAGAAGCGCTCTACGGTTAGACACCACACCAAGACGACAATGGGGAGCAGGAAGTAGAGCCCTGATTTGATGGTAGGACCAGGATCCGGCACTTCAGTGAGTTCCGCATCTGGATCTTCCAGCAAGTGGTCTTGATAGTCGGCTGAAACTCTAATGAGAGCGACGTACGCAATGAGGATTATCACACCAATCATCGGCGTAGCAGCCGCACCAAAGACATCTTTAGTCCAGCCGATACCGTAATATACAGCAGCGCTAAGTACAACCAAGCCTAAGATAGTACCGCTAAATGACAGCAGGCTTTGTGCCAGAGTCGGCTTGTAGCGTCGTCTCAATCCTGTCATGCCTGCTTTGCAGGCCTCGAGGTGAACAATATACAGCAGGGCAATATACGAGATCAGAGCGGGCAGAAGTGCCGCTTTAATTACTTCAACATAGGAAATACCGACATATTCTACCATCAGGAAAGCAGCTGCCCCCATGATCGGCGGTGTCAGTTGCCCGTTGGTCGATGCGGCAACTTCGACTGCACCGGCTTTGGTGCCGGGGAAGCCGACCTTTTTCATTAGCGGAATGGTGAAAGTGCCTGTTGTTACCACGTTGGCAATCGACGACCCCGAAACTAGACCGGATAATCCTGAAGCCACAACGGCGGCTTTCGCTGGTCCGCCACGCATGTGGCCAAGCAGAGAAAAGGCGACTTTAATAAAGTAGGCTCCTGCTCCTGCTCGCTCCAGCATTGCGCCAAACAGTACAAACAGGAAGACGAAAGAGGTCGATACGCCAAGGGCGATACCAAAGACCCCTTCTGTGGTTAGCCATAGATGCGACATTGCCTTGTTCAGGCTTGCGCCTTTGTGGGCAATAACGTCAGGCATATGCGGGCCGCCAAAGGTGTACAGCAAAAATACCGCTGCCACAATCATCAATGGTGGACCGAGTGCACGGCGGGTCGCTTCTAGCAATAGCACCATGCCGATAACGGCAATTACAATATCAAGTTGTGTTGGTGCTCCCGAACGGCCAGCAAGATCGGTATAAAAAAGATAGATATAGGCGGCTGAGAAGCTGCCTGCCAGCGCGAGGAGCCAATCAACGACCGGGATATGATCTCGAGGAGATCGCTGCAATGCCGGGTAGGCTGTAAATGCCAAGAAAATAGCAAACGCCAGATGGATAGAGCGGGCTTCGGTATCATTTAATACACCAAAATTAAAAACAAATGGCAGTGGTGAGGCATACCATAGCTGGAAAAGTGACCAACATAGCGGAACGAACCATAAGATGCGTCCAGCCATTCCTGCTGGATTTCTTGCACCTGTGTCTGCCTGAGCCACCATATCCTGCACATCTGTCGACGCTTCGGTTGTCTTAGTCATGCATAATCCTTCTTCGATGGACTAGGAAAAATACGAGTTTTATTATTTTTATAGGTAGGTGAAATAGCATGCGCCGCTTGTGCGGCGCATGAGAGGCAATTAATACCTTATAAAGGTAGCCAATAACGGTTACTTTAGGTAACCCACTTCCTTGTAGTAGCGTACCGCACCTGGGTGCAGAGGAATTGACAGGCCGTCTTTTACCATGTCCTCAGGTTTCAGGTTTGCAAAAGCCGGATGAAGTCGTTTGAACGTGTTGAAGTTTTCAAATACTGATTTTACAAGCGCGTAGACAACATCATCGGAAACATCCGTTGAAGAAACCAGCGTCGCAGCAACACCAAAGCTGTTTACGTCGTCGTTGGTGCCTTTGTACATACCGCCCGGAACGGTGCTCTTGGCGTAATATGGGTTATCGGCAACGACTTTATCGATAGCGGCACCAGTTGCTGGAACTAGCTTGGCATCACATGAAGTCGTCGCTTCTTTGATAGATCCGTTTGGATGGCCAACGACATAGACGAAGGCATCAATTTTGTTATCGCATAGTGCCTGAGAGCGCTCAGATCCTTTTAGCTCGGATGCCAGTTTGAAATCCGCCTTGGTCCAGCCCATCGCATCCATCACGACACCCATTGTCGCACGGTCGCCAGAACCTGGATTACCAATATTTACTCGTTTGCCTTTTAGATCAGCCACACCGTTGATGCCGGCATCTGTACGGGCAATGATGTTGAAGGGTTCGGTATGAAGCGAGAATACAGCCCGCAGTTTTTTATAAGAACCTTGCTCTTTAAACTTGCTGGTACCGTTATAGCCGTGGTATTGCCAATCTGATTGAACAATACCAAAGTCCAGTTCACCGGCACGCATGGTATTCACGTTATAGATAGAGCCGCCAGTGGACTCTACTGAGCAGCGGACATTATGCTGTTTGCGATCTTTATTGACCAGCTTACAGATCGCACCACCCGTTGGGTAGTAAACCCCGGTGACAGAACCGGTACCAATGGTAATGAATTCCTGGGCACTTGCCATGCCGCTAGTCATAACTGCAGCGGCTAGAGCACTGATTTTAACAATTTGTTTTAATGCCATGTTTGTCCCTTCCTAATTGTTGTTATCTCCAGTATGGAAATGTTTTCCATCGGTGGAAAAGGCATATTTGCTTAAGCAAATCAGAACGATAATAGCAAAAGAGAACAAGAAAATTAAAATTATGTTAATGATTGTTTGCTGGTTTACTGAGGGAAGCTCTAGTTGAAAATGCGGGAAAGGGAATAATTATTTATATCAATCATGCACTTGTATCAGTAACATGCAATTCATGAAAGTTTTTCTGATTGTGAGCTCTCTCTCATTTGCGGAGAGAGAGGATCGGAGAGATTTTTAGTTACTGTAGTCAAAAAGATCGCACACCGAATTGAACAACTCTTCGGTAGTTATGGTATTTGTCGGGGTAATGAAAATTGTATCGTCACCTGCGACTACGCCCAAAATCCCCTCGGCCTTACCTAGCGAATCTAATAGGCGTGCAATGACTTGAGCGGCACCAGGCCCGGTGTGAATAACAACCAGCGCACTGTTATAGTCGACTTCCATTACCAGCTCTTTGAGCGGGCTGCTGGTGGTTGGTACACCTAGCTCTACGGGAAGGCAATAGACCATCTCCATCTTTGCGTTGCGGGTGCGAACAGCGCCAAACTTCGTCAGCATGCGAGAGACTTTTGACTGGTTGATGTTGTCGAACCCCTGAGCTTTCAAGGCGTCAACAATTTCGCCTTGGGAGCTGAATTTTTCTTCTTTTAGAATAGCTTTGAATGCTTTGACTAAGCGTTCTTGTTTATCTGAATTTCGCATAAGTAAATTTCATATACAGGGACGAGGTGCAGTATTCTGGCATAACCCTCTGGTTGGTAGCAAACCATGTTCACGGAAATTGGTGTATTAGTCACCATTATAGTGGGTTTGAATGAATAATTATTTATGTGGATATACCTCTCTGACATATTGGCGGCTGCAATCTAATTTGAGAAATGTTATATATATGTAGCACATTTTATTCTGGCTTATGCGTGACATCGCAAAGCTGGTTGGGTTTGATTGTATTTCATTATTTGTTGCTATAACTTCATCAAAGCCAATCAAATGAAATCATTACCTTAGCTGAATTGTGTCTTCATTTGATTGGTATTAGGTCTGAAAAAAATATACTTCTATCGTAAAGGAGAACGAAAATGAAAGTTGCTGTAATTGGTGCTGCTGGCGGTATCGGCCAGGCTCTGGCTCTGCTTCTGAAAAACCGTCTGCCTGCGGGTTCTGATCTGGCGTTATACGACATTGCTCCGGTAACGCCGGGCGTTGCTGCCGATCTTAGCCATATCCCTACTCCGGTTTCGATTAAAGGTTATGGTGGTGAAGATCCGACTCCTGCGCTGGAAGGTGCTGATGTTGTTTTGATTTCAGCCGGTGTTGCACGTAAGCCGGGAATGGATCGTGCGGATCTGTTTAATGTTAATGCGGGCATCGTTAAGTCGTTGGCAGAAAAAATTGCGGTGGTATGTCCAAACGCTTGTGTGGGTATCATTACTAACCCTGTAAATACCACGGTAGCTATCGCCGCAGACGTACTGAAGAAAGCTGGCGTATATGACAAGCGCAAGCTGTTCGGTGTAACGACTCTGGATGTGATCCGCTCTGAAACGTTTGTTGCTGAGCTAAAAGATATCGATCCGGGTCAAGTACGTGTGCCAGTTATTGGTGGTCACTCTGGTGTTACTATTCTTCCTCTGCTTTCACAGGTTGAAGGCGTAGAGTTTACTGAAGATGAAATCAAAGCGTTGACGCCACGTATTCAGAATGCTGGTACTGAGGTTGTTGAAGCGAAAGCGGGTGGCGGCTCTGCGACATTGTCTATGGGTCAGGCTGCATGTCGTTTCGGCCTTGCTTTGGTTCGCGCGCTGCAAGGTGAAGAAAGTGTGGTTGAATGTGCATACGTTGAGGGTGACGGTAAACACGCACGCTTCTTTGCTCAACCGGTTCTTCTTGGCAAAGACGGTGTAGAAAAAGTGATGGATTACGGCAAGCTAAGTGCATTTGAGCAAGATGCGCTGGAAAGTATGCTGGATACACTACAAGGCGATATCACCAAAGGTGAAGAATTCGCAGCGCAGTAATCTGATCTGAGATAAAAAAAGCGGCCGATGGCCGCTTTTTTATGTCTAGAGCACCCCGGTTGATGAAATTGAAGCTAATAGTAGCTATCACACCCGGTATGGAGTTGAGGCTGTTCTGTAATATCATCGCAGTTAATGTTGATACGTTTGTGATCATTCATACTTTCGATGATGGCGGTATTATGTTCCAGATCAACATCAATCACTTCAGCAATGCCTTGCTGGCATTCCACCCACATTCCAGCTTTAAGATCTTTGGCTTGCATAATCGACCTCCATTAAGATCGCCAGGATCTTTTTTAACTATAGAACAAGAATGCGATCCTTCTGTTGCTCCCCGAAGATCAAAAAAACCTGCACGAGGCAGGCTTTCTTGTCGAGATCTATAAATTCGCTGTTTTATTTGGTGCGCTTAACGGCAATATGCGCCAGTGCAACTAAAGCGTCTTTATAATCAGAATCTGGAACCACAGACAAGCAGGCAATGGCTTTCTCTGATTCTTGTTCGGCACGCTGTTGGGTATATTCCAGCGAGCCGACTTCGTGCATGCAGGCCAGGATCGGTTCTAGTTTGTCAAGACCATTACCTTGCTCTATGGCTTCTCGGATCATGGCTGCCTGCTCGGCATTGCCATGGTGCATCGCATGCAGCAGAGGAAGGGTCGGTTTACCTTCGGCAAGATCATCGCCGACATTTTTCCCCATCTCCTCGCCGTCGGCATTGTAATCCAATACATCGTCGATAAGCTGGAAGGCGGTACCCAAGAAACGACCGTAGTCCTGCAAAGCGGCTTCGACATTTTCAGGGGCATCAGCAAGAATCGCCGCTACCTGTGTCGCGGCTTCGAACAAGCGGGCGGTTTTTGAGTAGATAACCTGCATATAGTTATCTTCAGTGGTGTCTGGATCATTGCAGTTCATCAACTGCTGCACTTCGCCTTCGGCGATCACATTTACCGCTTCGCTCATAATGTCAAGGATCCGCAAAGATCGTAGGCTTGTCATCATCTGGAAGGAGCGGGTATAGATATAATCCCCGACCAAGACGCTGGCGGCATTGCCAAACATGGCATTGGCCGTTTCCTTGCCCCGGCGCATATCCGATTCATCGACAACATCATCGTGAAGCAATGTTGCAGTATGAGTAAATTCGATAAATGCAGCGGCAGTCGTGTGCTTGTTACCTTCATATCCAAGAGCGCGGGCAGCCAGGACTGCCAGCATAGGACGCAGGCGTTTCCCGCCACCGCTGACAATGTAAAAACCGAGTTGATTGATTAGGGCAACATCTGAATTCAGTTGTGCCAGTATCTTCGCGTCAACCTCCGCCATGTCGTTGGCGGTAAGCGCTTGGATAGCTTTGAAATCCATTGAACATCCAGCAAAATTGTTTGCCGCACCAGGCGGAAAAGTTAAGTATACCAATTTACAATAAATAACTGACGCCAAGCCTTGGCAATAGGCATATGCAAAGGTCGTCGGCTTTATTATACGTGATGCTTATCCGAAAACTGCTACGATGAGCTGTAGCATGCATTGCGTATTAAATAGCCCGCCAAGTTCTAAATTACTCGGTTATTTTTGTGAATTGGTATCAAAAAATAATTATCGAATATTATACTAAAATCCCGCTATCTTCATAACCTCGTTTACGTTTAAATCAGGGACTTTTATTACTGGCTAGCTTTTCACCATTTTTCTTCGCTTAATGGGTTGTCAGAAGCCCCGTTTTCGCGTAACATTCGCGCCCTATTGATGACAAGATTAAGCGCATACCCATAGCCCAAATTATAAGTGGCTAATGGCCTATGCGGACAAGCGGAGTAAGACATGTACGCTGTTTTCCAAAGTGGTGGTAAACAACACCGTGTAAGCGAAGGCCAGACCCTACGCTTAGAAAAACTAGACACTGAAACTGGTGCTAGCGTTGAATTTGATTCAGTTCTTCTTGTAGCTAACGGCGAAGAAGTGACTGTAGGCGCACCTTTCGTAGCTGGCGGTAAAGTTACTGCTGAAGTTATTACTCACGGTCGTGGCGATAAAGTTAAAATCGTTAAGTTCCGTCGTCGTAAGCACTCTCGTAAGCAAGCGGGCCACCGTCAGTGGTTCACTGAAGTCAAAATCACTGGCATCAGCGCTTAATAACAGGAGAATTTAAAGATGGCACACAAAAAAGCTGGCGGTTCTACTCGTAACGGTCGCGACTCAGAAAGCAAACGCCTAGGTGTTAAACGTTTCGGTGGCGAATCTGTACTTGCAGGTAACATCATCGTTCGTCAACGTGGTACTAAATTCCACGCTGGTAACAACGTAGGTTGCGGTAAAGACCACACTCTATTCGCTCTATCTGACGGTAAAGTGAAGTTCGAAGTTAAAGGTCCTAAGAACCGTAAATTCATTTCTATCGAAGCTGAATAATTTAGCCTCGTAATGAATTTTAAAGCCCTGCCTATTGGCGGGGCTTTTTGTTATGGAAGGGTTTATGCCGAATCAAAACCCGACTGCAGGAATCTTGCTGGCGCTAACGACGGCATTATTCTGGGGCGCTCTGCCCATAGCAATGAAGCAAGCTGTCGAAGTAATGGAGCCATTTACCATAGTTTGGTATCGCTTTGTAACGGCTTCGATAGGTTTAGGGTTATGGCTGTATTGGCGTAAGCAGTTACCTCGGGCCAGAACGTTAAGGTTAGCCGAATGTGGCATCCTTATGTTGGCGAGTCTTGGCTTGGCTGGTAACTTTGTGCTGTTTAACAGCGCGCTTGAATACCTCAGTCCGCCAGTGGTGCAGGTGATCATTCAGTTGGCGCCGGTCATTTTATTGCTGTCCAGCGTTTGGCTGTTTAGAGAAAAGCTGGGGGTACACCAAGTCATTGGTGTGGCATGCCTGATGTTAGGCCTGCTGTTGTTTTTTAATGAACGCTTGGTTGAACTGTTTACCAGTTTTAGTGGTTATACTCAGGGCGTTATGCTCGCTGTATTGGCTGCGCTGGTCTGGGTCATTTATGGCTTGGCCCAGAAAGTGATGCTAAGACATTTTAGCTCACCTCAGATCTTACTGATGATCTATATGATCTGTGCTTTGATGCTGACACCTTTGGCATCACCAGAGCAGATCCTGTTGATGGATTCGAGACAGCTGGGCATGTTGATGTTCTGCTGTATAAATACCCTGGTCGGCTATGGTGCCTTTGCAGAAGCAATGGCGCGCTGGCAGGCCTCGCAAGTGAGTGCGGTGATCACCCTGGCTCCCTTGTTCACAATATTATTTGTCGACCTTGCCAGCTTGATCTGGCCACAGTTTTTTGCTGCCGCAGCCCTGAATGTTCTTGGCTATGTCGGCGCTATGGTTGTGGTAAGTGGCGCGATGTTTTGCGCCATTGGCCATAAGTTTATCAGGCAGCATAAATAGTCAAGGTCCATTACAATTAGTTAATAGCTTCCGGGTAATTGCTGACGTGACCTGGTCGAGACGTTTTAACGCCATAGCGCGGAGAAAGAGATGAAGTTTGTAGATGAAGCGGTAATTCGAGCTGATGCTGGTGACGGTGGTAACGGTACTGTTAGTTTCCGTACTGAAAAGTATATACCTAAAGGTGGCCCTGACGGTGGTGACGGTGGTGACGGTGGTGATGTCTATCTGCTTGCCGATGAAAACGTCAATACTCTGATTGATTACCGCTTTGAACGATTCCATGCTGCGGTACGCGGTGAAAATGGCCGTGGTGGTAACTGTACCGGAAAACGTGGTGAAGACAAGGTGCTAACGGTTCCTGTCGGTACCCGCGCTATTGATGAAGAGACCGGCGAAGTTATTGCCGACCTGACCCAGCATGGTATGAAGATCATGGTAGCCAAGGGCGGTTTCCATGGCCTGGGTAACACCCGTTTTAAGTCGTCAGTAAACCGAGCTCCTCGTCAGAAAACGATGGGCAGTAAAGGTGAGATCCGTCACCTTCGTCTTGAGCTGTTGCTGCTTGCTGATGTGGGGATGCTAGGCCTGCCTAATGCGGGTAAATCGACCTTCATTCGCTCTGTTTCGGCAGCAAAGCCAAAAGTAGCGGATTATCCGTTTACAACATTGATTCCGAGCCTGGGTGTTGTTCGCGTCGATTCTGATCGTAGCTTTGTTGTTGCTGATATCCCCGGATTGATTGAAGGCGCTGCTGATGGTGCTGGTTTGGGTATTCGCTTCTTGAAACACCTAGAGCGTTGTCGTGTATTGTTGCACATGATCGATCTACTACCTGTTGATGGTTCAGATCCTATTGAGAATGCTTTCACTATCTTAAATGAGCTGGATAAATACAGCGACAAGCTAGCAAACAAACCTCGTTGGATCATTTTCAATAAGGTTGATCTTCTTTCAGAGGAAGACGCACAAGCGAAGATCGATGAGATTTTAGAAGCGCTGGCGTGGGAGGGAGATTACTACTGTATTTCTGCTCTAACTCGTATGGGTACCAAAGAGCTGACTTATGACTTGATGGAATTCATCGAGCAGCTTCCAAAAGAACAAATTGTCGAAGAAGAAGAGAAGGCTGAAAAAGTTGAGTTTAAGTGGGATGACTACCACGAAGAGCAGTTGAAGAAAGCCGAAAGCAGCGATGACGACGATGATGATGATTGGGATGATTGGAACGAAGACGACTATGATGTAGAGATCATCTACAAGCCATAGTCTGCGTTGATACCGATGTTATTGTCCAGGTCTAATGAAAAGCCGCTCTGAAGAGCGGCTTTTTTGTGTCTGGTCAACGTAGTGGAACGATAATTGTCTGATAATTGCACTATTTGTTAATAGAAGACTCATTCAGAGGGAAGGAAATGGTAAGTGGGGCGGAACCGTTAACGGAAACGTTGACAGAGCCACAGCAACGAGAAATTTCGAGGCTAGCCGTATTGGCTGGCCAGCGTTTGCTGCAACATGGGGCTGAAAGTACGCTGGTGGCAGATGTTACCTGTCGACTAGGGCAGGCACTGGGTGTGGAGAGTGTTGAAGTATCACTGTCAGCCAGTTCGATGGTGATTACGACCTTGAGCCACGGACGGTGTATCACGACGACACGACGATGCCAGGATCGCGGGATCAACATGCAGGTAGTTACCGAGATCCAGCGGGTATGTATTATGGCCGAGCGTGGGCTGCTGGGGGTAGAGGCGGTTCATCAGCGCTTGGAAAAGATCAAACCGTTACGCTACAACCGTTTCCTGGTCATAGTGATGATCGGGTTGTCATGTGCCGCGTTTAGCCGCTTGGCTGGTGCCGACTGGCCAGTATTTTTCCTCACCTTTTTTGCTTCTTCTGTCGGAATGTTTGTACGACAGGAGATTGCACATTGCCATTTCAACCCGTTGGTTAACTTTGGCGTGACTGCATTTGTTACCACACTTATTTCGGGCTTTGGCCAGGTATATCAGATTGGTGAGGCCCCTTTCTTGGCAATGGCATCTTCTGTCTTGATGTTGGTACCTGGTTTTCCGTTGATTAACGCCATATCTGATATGGTGAAAGGCTATGTGAACATGGGAATTGCGCGCTGGACAATGGCAACCTTGCTGACGTTATCGACGAGTATGGGGATTGTGGCAGCCA
>Ga0209272_10001322_pt1 | contig 15929 bp, 9 predicted proteins | sample tdDd002_FD_187125 | JGI IMG/M metagenome (GOLD analysis project Ga0209272, IMG submission 187125) | Marine sediment microbial communities from the Atlantic coast under amendment with organic carbon and nitrate - tdDd00.2 (SPAdes)... | ecosystem: Environmental > Aquatic > Marine > Coastal >... | reverse complement strand
TTTCTCAATAGTATCCCAAAATAAAATCCCTGGTTCTGCAGATTTCCATGCATTGTGAACAATTTTTTTCCACAATTTACCAGCATCAACATCTTTTGTATAAGTTGGATTATTAGAGTTAATAGGGTATTGCTGTGTATATTCTTTTCCAGCAAGAACAGCCTCCATAAATCCATCAAGTATTTTAACAGAAACATTTGCTCCAGTAACCTTACCTTGTTCCATTTTTGCATCGATAAACTCTTCCGAGTCTGGATGTTTAACAGATACACTTAACATTAGAGCACCACGACGACCATCCTGAGCAACCTCACGAGTTGAGTTTGAATAACGCTCCATAAATGGAACGATACCAGTTGAAGTTAAAGCTGAATTTTTAACAGGAGATCCTTTAGGTCGAATATGAGACAAGTCATGACCTACACCACCTCTACGCTTCATTAATTGAACCTGCTCCTGGTCAATTTTCATAATTCCACCATAAGAATCAGAATCACCATCGTTTCCAATCACAAAACAGTTCGATAAAGAAGCAATCTGGAATTTATTTCCAATACCAGACATAGGGCTTCCTTGAGGTACGATATATTTAAAATCTTTTAATACCGAAAAGATTTCTGCTTCAGACAAGGGGTTCGAATACTTTTGCTCCACTCGAGATATCTCACTTGCAATACGACGATGCATATCATTTGGTGTCTTCTCATAAATGTTGCCAAAAGAATCCTTCAAGGCATATTTATTCAACCAAACACGTGCAGCTAGTTCATCTCCTCTAAAATACTCCAGAGAAGCTTGAAAAGCTTCTTCTGAGTCAAAAGTCTGTTGCATAACCATCGGCTCTTGTTTCTTGTCTTTAACTGTCATATCAAATAGTATATTGTAGAATTATCTCGTATCTAGTTTACATAAAAAACGTAAATGCTGATATTTATCAGCATTTGTTTTCTGATATGCAATTTAGCTATCGTTTTTTAAACCAACAATACTAAAATAAATAATTAGATTAAAGTTATCCACAACCAATTGTTAATATTTTGATTAGCAATTGATAACATTTATTCGTAACTTCTAAAGTTACCCAAAAAGAAAACATCTAGATATTAATATACGATCTGAACCTGTTGATAATAGAGCCTTTCCGAGATTTCCACCTCAAAAATCCTATTTACAATAATATTATGATGTGACTTTTACACTAACGAACTGAAATCATGTAGGAAGGCATCCTTAGCTTAAACGAAAACTGATTATGGAAAGAATTTTATCGGTTGCACCTCTCATTTTATCAACGTAAGTTTTTGAAGATTTTCCCGATTTTCTGCGTAAAACGACATTTTCGTGATAAGAATCGAGCAGATTTTTCAACTTTTCATAGTTTTCATAGGTCTGAGCTCCGCCCAAAGTAAGAAGATCTTTTGCCTCTTTAAATTTATGGTAATTCGGTCCAAAAATAACAGGCATTCCATAACAAGCCGCTTCAAGTGTATTGTGAATACCACGACCAAAACCACCTCCTATATAGGAGATATCGCCATAACGATATAGCGAAGAAAGGACGCCGATGCAATCTACGACTAAAACTTCTGCCGCATCAATCTCAGATTTTGTGGCAGTGGTAAATCTCACGTAAGGCTTTTCAATACCGCTAACAATATTCTTGATATGATTCTCATCTACCTCATGAGCAGCAATAATGTATTTATAATCATTTTCTGAGTTATTCAGATATTTGATGATATTCTCTTCATCCTTTGGCCAGGTGCTACCTGCAATCATCACAGGTCGGTTTTTCGCAAAATCTTCAAGCTGAGGCAATACCTTGGCCTGCTGTGCTATAGAATAAACACGATCAAAACGAGTATCTCCTGCAAGACTCACATTCTCGAAGCCAATACCTTTAAGTAGTTTCATTGATTCCTCATTCTGAACAAAGAAATGTGTAAAGGCCATCAGAATTTTTCGGTACAAACCGCCATAAGGTTTAAAGAACATTTGCTTAGGACGGAAGATCGTTGAGAAGATATAAGTTGGAATTTCTTTTTTTCTAAGCTGATTTAAATAATGATACCAGAATTCATATTTAATAAAGAAGACCATTTTCGGGTCTATTAATCGAATAAACGCCTTAGCATTCCGCTTCGTATCTACTGGCAGATAAAAAACGTAATCCACACCCTCATAGTTTTTACGAATCTCATAGCCCGAAGGTGAAAAGAAAGTCAATACAATCTTATACTCGGGATACTTTAATTTAAAAGCCTCAATCACTGGCCTTCCCTGTTCAAACTCACCTAAAGATGCCGAATGAAACCAAACTAAATTCGTCTCTCCCTTTACAGCCTCCTCAATCTTTTTTAAAATATTATTACGTCCAAGAACCCACTGTTTTGCTTTCGGGTTAAACAAAGAGGCTACTCGCACCAATAAAGAATAGAAAAAGATCGATAGATTATAAAACAGAATCATGTGTTAAACAATTTAGACTCTAAAAAGTCGTTTGAAAGATAAACGAAATCTTATTGATTAAACAAATAAGGATAAATAACGAGAAGGTATATAGAAATCGAGCTTCTCTGTCTGCAAAAATAAACATTTTTAATGGCCATATATCGAGTCTAAAAAAATTATCCCCAAATTTAGTCCGTTAAATTAGACAACAAAACCAAGTCCGAAACCTATCTAATACCCATAGCTTGAAACGAATTCTAATATTTTGCTCTCTAATAATTCTTTGCGTAGCCAGCTATGCACAGGATTCAAGCAATATCAGAACTCGTAAAATTGACATTACAAAAGACAGCATTCAACTAGATTCTCTTCTAATATTACCCGCAACAATAAAACTGTGGGTAGCCAATGAAATATTAGACAGTAGCTACTATCAATTAAACTTAGCTAAAGGCATATTTATACCTAGAGCGAAATTAAAAGCCAAAGGATCTCGTGCTAAGATTAGCTATCGTGTCTTTAATTACAAAATAGGACAAGTGCTTTATAAACATCATCCCAATGAAATAAATCAACCTGATGTTCTGAGCAACAAACGCTATTCTTTATCTCAAAATCATCAAAATAGAAAAGATCCATTTAGTTCTCAACTAAATAAACAGGGAAGCTACACCCGTGGCTTGTCTTTAGGAAACAATCAAGATGTGGTTAGTAATTCAAACCTCAATCTGCAATTATCTGGCAAGCTCAGCGAAAATGTTAATATTCTTGCCGCCATTACCGATGATAACATCCCCATTCAACCCGATGGAAACACGCAACAGATACAGGACTTTGATCGTATTTTCATTAAACTCTTCAATAAAAACCATGAACTTACTTTGGGAGATTATCAAATCGAGAATGCAGAAAAATCACACTTCCTTAAGTTTAGAAAAAAAGTACAAGGAGGCCAATACAAAGCTTTAGTTGCGGAGGGAAAAAAAGCCCAAGTTCGCACTCAAATAAGTGCCTCTATTGCCAAAGGAAAGTTTAATAGAATGGAAATTCAAGGGCTCGAAGGAAATCAGGGTCCATACCGTTTATTTGGAGCCAACAACGAAACCTATATTATTATCCTTTCCGGATCGGAGAAAATCTACATGGACGGTAAACTTCTCTCACGTGGTGAGAATAATGATTACACCATTAATTACAACACAGCCGAATTAAGCTTTAACACCAGTCAGCCTATTAATAGAAACTCTCGAATTATTGCAGAATTCGAATATTCTGAAGAGAATTATTCCAGGTATTTAATTTATAATAACACCGAAATAAAAGGTGAAAATGCCAGTTTTCAATTCAATTTCTATAATGAACAGGATAATAAAAACAATACGATCAGCCAGAATTTAAATGATGAGCAAAAAACTCTCCTTAGTCAGCTAGGTGATAATCTTCAAGATGCTACCACACCACAAATACAAGTTGTAGAATACACAAATGATCTTGTGTTATACAAGAAAGCTATTCAACAAGTTGGCGGCAAAGACTACGAAACCTACATACATTCAAATGAACCGAGTGAAGCTGTTTATAAAATTCGATTTTCACTCGTAGGAGACAAAAAAGGGAATTACAGACAGATTGAATCATCAGCCAATGGTCGGGTTTACGAATGGGTCGCTCCCATAAATTCTATTCCTCAGGGTGATTTTTCTATTAATTCGCAGCTAATTGCTCCTGAGAAACATCAAATGATCACACTTGGAGGACAGTTAAAGCATTCCGACAGAGCCAATAGCCAATTCGAAATCGCTTTAAGTAATAAGGATTTAAACACATTCTCTAACCTAGATGACCAGAACAATAAGGCCATAGCCATTAATTTTAAAAGTACTCGAAAAACTTTTTTTAGGGATACAAATCACATTTTGAACACGTCAATCGTTTACAATTATCTAAGTAAGAATTTCGAGGAAATTGAGAAATTTAAGTCTCCTGAATTTGAAAGAGATTGGAACATCGAAACACAAACTGAAAGAAGTCAGGAGCATCTTGTTGAAATAAAAAATGCATACAAGGACAAAGCCAGTCTTTTTGCCTATGAAATATCGGCCTTAAATCAATCTTCACAATACAAAGGGTTAAGACACAAAACTATTGCACAGTATCACAAAAATCGAATTCAACTAAATTGGGATGCGAATCTCATGACAAGCGATCAAAACCAGACACAAACAAAATTTTTCAGAAATAATATCTCTGCCATTTATAAATTAAAGGTCTTAAACATTGGTTTTGAACAACACAGCGAGAATAATCAATGGGAAAATAAAACTGATAACAACTTACTCGCTAATAGTTTTGCTAACAGAACTTATAAAGCTTACCTCAAAAGTAGCGAAACAAGTCAAAATCAATTTGAGGCTTTCTATGAGTATCGTAAAGATCTAATGCCATGGGAAAACAAACTAAGCTCCCAAAGTGAATCTGAAGACATTGGTTTTACTCTTTGGCTAAAAAAGAACAAGAAAAACCAATTAAAATTCTCTAGTAATTATCGAAAACTACGTATTCTAAATCAAGATATCAGTAATGAAAAACCTGAAGAGAATTTCTTGGGAAAGCTTGAACATCGATCCAGAATTTTAAAAGGTATAATCAGAACTTCTACTTATTATGAATTAGGATCTGGGCTGGAAGCTGACCGAGTCTACTCATATCTTGAAGTAAATTCTGGCCAAGGTGTTTACAAATGGACCGATTACAATAACAACGAAATTAAGGAACTAAATGAATTTGAAATTGCCAGTTTTAAAGATGAAGCCAATTATATTCGAATTTCCAATATTACAACCAATTACCAAAAGGTTTATACCAGTGAATATCGTCAAAGTCTCAACCTTCAATTAAAGCGCTTAAAGGGAAAATCTCAGTTTATCAAGTTTATTTCTGCTATCAGCAATCGCTTCTTGTACAAAATCGCTAAGAAAAGTACAGATAATGACTTTAACCTCTATGGCAATCCTTTCTCTTCGACACAAAGTGATATTCGTATCATTAATCTGACTTCTTCCTTGCAGAACACGCTCTCATTTCACAAGAGAAAGTCGAACATGACTTACAATTACATCCATTTGAAGAATGAAAACAAACTCCTCTTAAATAATGGTTTTGAGAAAAACAAAATCTCACAAAATGGCTTAAAGTTAATATGGAGAAAACAAGATTGGCAAATAAGCAACAGAGCAGACCGTGGAACTAAAACACGCAGCAGCGAAGTCTATTCAACCAAAGATTACAAATTAAGCTATTCGAAAAATGAGCTAAAGCTCAAATATAAAATGGGGAGAAACTTACAACTGGAGCTAGAGTATCTTTTTAAAAATAAAGAAAACGAATTAAGTATCGAGAAATTAGAATCGCACGACTTAGGACTGGAAGCTCAGATCTCCCCTGGGAAAAAGAGAAATCTTAATGCCTCGATTCATTATCTCAACCTGACTTATAATAGCGATAGCAATAGTTCCATTGCGTATGAAATGCTCGAAGGTTTTTTACCGGGTAATAATATGACTTGGAGTCTGAATTATCAAAAGCAATTATCGAAAACATTTCAAATGAATATCAACTACAGAGGAAGGCAAGCGGAAGGAAATTCGGCAATTCATGTGGGAAGTGTAGAATTAAGAGCTTATTTTTAAATTTATTTTTGAACTTTAAACGCACACCATTTATCCTGCTTAAAACTATTAGCCTAAAACTTTCACAAACACCAACACAATGATTCATTGAGAGATGAAAAGCAATCATTAATGATAATGTTACTGCTTAGCAATTCTTATAGCTCACAATAAACTATAATAATTGATCTATCATTATTGACAATCTCAAAAAAAAGCATGAATTGCCTTGCATTAGTTTAAAAAGGGCGTATCTTTGCAATCGCAAATAAAGAAAGATACCAATCTAAAGATATATTGCGGGGTGGAGCAGTTGGTAGCTCGTTGGGCTCATAACCCAAAGGTCATCAGTTCGAGTCTGGTCCCCGCTACTTAGAAATTCAACGGAATTTCATTTATCGACGAAAACATACTGAAAATATATTGCGGGGTGGAGCAGTTGGTAGCTCGTTGGGCTCATAACCCAAAGGTCATCAGTTCGAGTCTGGTCCCCGCTACTTATAGAATCCTTTCGAGGATTCGTTTTCGTCGAAATTACCTTATTAAAAATATATTGCGGGGTGGAGCAGTTGGTAGCTCGTTGGGCTCATAACCCAAAGGTCATCAGTTCGAGTCTGGTCCCCGCTACTCGAGAGAAGCTCTTAACGAAAGTTAGGAGCTTTTTTTGTGCCCTAAAGTCTGAGGTTAAATCCCATTTCAAAGATATAATTGGACTCATATCCGCCTCAGGCGGACAAATTCGAGTCTGGTCCCCACTACCCAAAAAAAATTCTAATTAATGTTAGAAGCTTTATTGTATCTTAACAACCACTATGCATACTACTTACATTCTATACTCAAAAAAGTTTGATAAGATTTACATCGGATGCACATCAAACCTTGAAGCACGTTTCATATCCCATAATGAACTTGGAACAAAGGGATGGACAATTAAATTTCGTCCTTGGGAGATTGTGCATACCGAAGAATTCCATTCAAAAAGAGAAGCTTTAGATCGTGAAAAACAACTTAAAGGTGGAAAAGGTCGAGAATGGATTCGCAACCAAATTATAACAAAAGATTGAATAGGCGCATATCCGCCTCAGGCGGGCAAATTCGAGTCTGACCCCCGCTACTCGAGAGAAGCTCTTAACGAAAGTTAGGAGCTTTTTTTGTGCCCTAAATTCTGTAAAAAGACACACCTACCAAGATTCATATTAAACGAAGAACAATAAAAATTGCTCCCCATACTTAATATGCTATTTGCTTACCTTTATTTTTTCCTTTAACTTGAACAAAGTGAGTAAAATAGCTAGTAATTAATTGGTAGTTAAACATTCATCCTAAATTTTATCCCCATGAAAAAATTTATTCTACTTCTTTTTTTATTGATTCCGTTTTTAGGAAAATCTCAAGATATTGAGCAGTTTCTTTTAGCTGGAACCGAAGATGCTTCTAAACTGACAAAAAACTATGTGAACCCTGTTGCCAAAGGATTCATGTATGGACTAAATAGCGGATGGTATACCACTGCCAAAACGCATAAGAAATTTGGTTTCGACATCACCTTTGTTGCCAATCTCGCAAATGTTCCTGGGAAAGATGAAGTTTTTAATTTTATAGCTTCCGATTATAAAAACCTTTCCCTAGTCAGTGGCCCAAGCGAAATACAAACACTAATGGGAGGAAATAATAGCAGTGTTCTCCAAGCCAAAATTGAAACTGATGATGGTTCTTTCAATCTTGCCAATTTTAATATTCCCGATGGAATTGGAGATGACCTACCTATGAATGCAGTACCTTCTGTAACTGTTCAAGTAGGTATTGGAATTCCCGTAATTGATGCTGATTTAAAACTTAGATATTTACCTAAAGTCGGAACTTCTGACTTAGAAGTTGGAATGTTTGGTATAGGTATTCAGAAGAGTCTAAGCAAAATGTTGAAAATTGATAAAACACCTTTTGATGTTTCTGCCCTTATTGCATTTACAAACCTAAGTGCTGAATATGATATACAAGACGAATCAGATTTTGAAGGATCTGGGCAAATAATGGAATTCTCAACCAATGCTATTACTTTTCAGGCCATTGCTTCTGTTAATCTTAAGCTAATTGAATTTTATGGAGCCCTTGGATACAATACAGCTAAGATGGATGTAGACATTAAAGGAACCTACGAAGTTGAATATATTGAGGTTAATTCAGGCTTAAACGTAGTTAAAGAAACATTAACAGATCCTGTATCTGTTGATTTCGATGCCAGTGGTGTAAGAGCAACACTAGGTACCCGCTTAAACCTTGGCTTTTTTAAAATCTTTGCTGATTACACCCTTCAGGAATACAACACCATAACTGGAGGTATCGCATTCAGTTTCAGATAAATTCTAGGAGAATTATAAATCTATTTTAAGACGAGAGAATGTTCTATAATGAGCATTCTCTTTTTTTTATTAACAATATCTTATTAAAATAGAGGATCACCAGTAGGAATTGGATCTCAACTAAAGTTTGTTCTAATAAAGCCAATATTTTAATTAAATGGAATAAGAAAAAATCGATACATATAACTCCTATCAAAGAGAGGATTAAGAGAGATTTTGGGACATGGGTGAATAATTTTACTTTTGTCACTTCTTTGAAAATTTTGAATAAGAGAAATTTGTTTCACAATAAATCAGATTCATAATATAAACCTACGGGCTCCTCTTACGCTGCCGAGATCAGAAATAAAAAACCGACTTATAATCTTAATCATATTTTATGAAAATGTTTTGGGCGTGCTTTGTCAGCCTGTCGTGAGGCGTGTAACAGTTTATCCAACAGAGCGAAAACAAGGATCAGGCTGACTTGATTTTTTGCTTACTTTTTTATCTAAGAAAAAAGTAAGAGCCCAGCGGCTTTAGCGAAAAATCTAAAAGATAATCCTACAGCAACGCTTATACACTAAACTCAAAAGTTTAGTTAACCTGGGCCAAATTTCATTATTAATTGTAAATCAAGAGTAAAATAAAAAAGCAGCTACGACAATGTCGTAACTGCTTTTCTTGGGGGTGGGCCCACATGGGCTTGAACCATGGACCCCCTGATTATGAGTCAGGTGCTCTAACCAGCTGAGCTATAGGCCCGACAAAAACAAGACGGTAAAAGTATTTTATTACCTTTGTTTTGCGAGTGCAATATTACATATTTGCATTGAATAATTCAAAAATATTTAGAAAAAAATATGTCAAATTTCTCATCAATTCCCAATATAGTCTTCGATTTAGGTGGAGTTCTACTCAATATAAACCCAGAAGATTCTGTTAATCAGTTTAAAGCGATTGGTTTAAATGATACGAACCGAATTCAACACGAATATCAGGAAAATGGTTTATTCGATCGTCTTGAAAAAGGATTGTTAAGTCCTGAAGCCTTTCGAAACGAAATTCGTCAATATATCGACACAGAGGTTAGTGATCAACAAATCGATGATGCTTGGAATGCTATGCTTCTCGATTTCCCTCACGAAAGGCTACTCTTATTGCAGCAACTTAAAAAAACACATAAAATCTATCTGCTAAGTAATACCAATATGATACATTGGGATTTTTATACCAAGCTTATAAAAGAGACTCATGGCGTTGAGCTATCCGATTGTTTTGAAAAAGACTATTATTCACATGATATGGGATTACGCAAGCCAGACACAAGCATCTACAAAGAACTTCTAAGAGCCGAAAACCTTAAAGCTGGAGAAACCTTGTTTATTGATGATATGTACTCTAATGTGGAGGCTGCTCGCTCTGTAGGCATGATTGCACATCATCTCGATCTAGAAAAAGGAGAAAATATTCTAGACCTATTTGCTAAAAATTAGACAATCCTTATTCTTTGGTAAATTCTCCAATCGTATTATCAAAATTCACGTAATACTTTCCAGAGCTTATATCATCAAAACGGACTTCTTTACCAAAGCCATCAAAAATTAAGTTGCCAAATAAATCAAAAATTTCAAATTGAGTCGGAGTAGAGAATCTCAGCTTCGACTTCACTTTCTTATTCACAAGAAAAACAGGACTAATACTCGACTCGTATTCAATCACTTCTGAATATCGGATTTTATCTGTATGATCTATTTGATGAATTCTAAACTTGTTTACTCCTGAATGAATTGGAACTTTTATTTTATAATGATTAAGATCAGGAGTCCCCATTCCCTTTACTTGACCAATAATTATCCACTTATCCCATCTGTATTGTTCAATATGGAAGAGCAAAGATCCCATTTCATGTGTGCATTGCCAGTTAAGAAATTGCTCCTTATCGACAAAGCCCTTTTTTATTTCAAAAGAACTAACGGCTTGTATAGCTTCCTGATTAATGATAGAGGGTTTGACTGAATCCATATACTTAATTCGAAATTGAAGCTCCTCTCCTAACTCAAAACCCATTTGAACCAAGTCTATTTCAAAAGCACTCGACTTTATATTCCCGGTACATGCTTTGTCATTGATAAAGATAGACTCAATAGACCAAGTATTATCCGATTTAGTAAAAGGATTAACAACATAAACATTTGATCCCGTAAAAACCCCTTGAATAATAAGCTCTTGAGACAAAGTCAAATTTGAAACTAACAGAAAAAAGACCAATAATATTCTAAAATTCATATCCCAAATTGTTTATGTTATTAAAAAAAAACCATCATTCTTTTCAAGACTGCCAGGCTTTCCTTCTAATAAACGTGAATAATCAATTTAAGATAAGAAATTTAGATAAATGAATCACCTATTTTCTATGACTTAATTTTATTTAACATCTTTCCAATCGCCATTTTCTTTTATGATTTGAATCAATTCATCAATAGCATCTTCACTCAAAATGTTCTTCTTTATTAGCTCTTGAGACTTGTATAACGACACTCTGCCAGCACCTGCACCTACATAGCCATAATCCACATCGCCCATTTCTCCAGGTCCATTTACGATACATCCCATTACACCAATTTTAAGATGAGATAAATGGGCAAACCTTTGCTTCACTTCTGTTACTACATCCTGAAGCTTAAAGAGTGTTCGACCACAGCCAGGACACGAAATAAATTCCGTTTTAGATGTACGAACTCGCGCAGCTTGCAAAATACCGAAAGCAGCTGCATTCACTTCGTTCTTTGATATTTTTCCTGTATTGTCAAGAGAAATCCCATTTCCCAAGCCATCTAGAAATAAAGAACCCAGATCGCAAGCTGATTTCAACTGCAAGTCTTCTAAGTCATTCTCACTAAAATGACGATGAAAAACGACTGGTGTTTTACAATTGAACTGAATTAATTTGAATACAAAGGCTCTTTGTTCTGCAAAAGCATTTTGATGCTTCGATTGGCAAATAATTACGGCTTTCGGATTTTCTTTAAGCTTATCTATAAATTCTTCTTTAAGATCAGAATACTCACAACTGACAAAATGAATATCAGATGTAAAAGAACTTAAGTCATCGTGCATAAAAACGTCAGAAGTAAATAGAGGCTGAACTTGTGCAGAATACTGCAAAGCATCATCCCAACATACAGAATCGACGATCAAACCTAATTCTTTTGGAAAATCTCTTATAGCAGGATTAAAACCATTTAAATACATGTAATCTGCCGCTAAGTCACCCTTCTCCCATTCTAAGCTTTCTTGGTTCATTTTGTAACCTGCTGACTCAGGAAAATCACTACTAAAATGTTTTTCTAAACTATAATCTGCCAGAACGATAGCCTGTTTTCTTCCACCAATATTAGCAACTTCTTTTGTTGATCGCTTATAAAAATCGCAAAGGTTTATTTTATTATAACTAGGAGATTCAATCAAAGCGTGTCCCTCTTTCTCCAGAATATAGTCTACCATTTTCTGACCAACAGGTGACTCAATCTCTGGATCTTCAGTCAATGAAATACGAATGGTGTCACCCAAACCATCATTAAGCAAAGCTCCCGTCCCAACAGCCGATTTAATTCGTCCATCCTCGCCTTCACCAGCTTCAGTAACACCTAAATGCAGTGGATAGTAAAGTTCTTCCTTGTTCATTTCACTCACAAGCAAACGAACCGTTTTCACCATCATCACCGTATTACTCGATTTTATCGAGATAGCCACATTCTTAAACTTCTCCTCTTTGCAAATTCTAAGAAATTCCAGAGTCGCTTCAACCATACCTCGTGGCGTATCCCCATAACGGCTCATAATTCGATCAGATAATGAACCATGATTCGTTCCAATACGAATCGCGGTTTTATTCTCCTTACAAATATTAATGAGAGGAACAAATTTAGTTCTGATCTTTTTTAAACCCTCCTGATACATTTCCTCACTGTAATCCGAACGATCTAAATCAGCTTTTTTATCAACGAAATTCCCCGGATTCACACGTATTTTATCCACATATTGAGCTGCAATAGTTGCTGCTGCCGGATTAAAATGGATATCAGCAACCAAGGGAGTTTCGTATCCATTTTCCAGAAGCTGAGCCTTGATAAACTTAAGATTTTCAGCCTCTTTTTTGCCTTGGGTCGTCAATCGAACATACTCTGCTCCAGACTCTATCATTCTTATGGATTGCGCCACACTAGCCTCAACATCATTCGTATCGGTATTGGTCATAGACTGTACGCGAATAGGATTATACGCACCAAGTGCCGTCTTTCCAATTTTAGTTTCGGAAGATGAACGGCGAGAATAGTTAAATAAATCTTTACAGAATGTATTGAGTTTCGAAATTGTCATGGACTAGATATTATAAACAGCTATTTCATATATCTCAAATGATAAAGTCTATCTAAATGGATGTAAAGCTGTAGTCTATTTGATATTGATAAATCTTAGTGTGATTCTATTTGATGTACAAATGTAAGCTATAAATTCTTAAATTTGAATTTCGAATACTTGAGGAATTGATGGTAAACTAAGTTTTCAAGCAATTAAGAAAAATATAAGCGTAGAAATATACGTTCATGCGGGTAGATTTAGAAGTATCAAAATATAAGATCTGCGTATATCTGAGCAATCCGCGGGAATAAATAAGAATAAACCCATGTCGATACAAGTCAAAGAAGTTAGCAAGTTCTACGGTAAACAAAAAGCATTAGATAACTTAAGTTTTGAAATTTCAGATGCTGAAGTTGTTGGCTTTTTAGGCCCAAATGGTGCCGGTAAATCAACCATGATGAAGATTATCACAGGCTTTCTACCTCAAAGCTCTGGAGACGTCTTTGTAAATGGCCTAAATGTGATGGAACACTCTTTGGAAGTTCGCAAGCAAATCGGTTATCTGCCCGAGCACAATCCACTTTACCTAGACATGTATGTGAAAGAATATTTAGAATATGTAGCCGGTATTTACAAACTAGGAGAAAACAAAAGACAAAGAGTTAACGAAATGGTTGAACTCACGGGTTTAGGCTTGGAGCAAAAAAAGAAAATTGGTGCTCTTTCGAAAGGTTACCGTCAAAGAGTTGGACTGGCTCAAGCACTTATTCACGATCCCAAAGTTTTAATTCTTGACGAACCCACAACGGGACTTGACCCCAACCAATTGATTGAGGTGCGTCAACTGATTCAGAATATTGGTAAAGAAAAAACAGTTATGCTATCAACGCATATTATGCAAGAAGTAGAAGCCATCTGCGATCGTGTCCTCATCATAAACAAAGGACAGCTTGTTGCAGATCAGGCGCCAAAAAATATGCTAAATTCAACAAACCAGCATCAAATTACATTGCAATTTACATCTGATGTCTCGATACATTTATTACAAAACATTGCGGGTGTAAAACATGTGGAATCTCTTCCAAAACACTACTATCATCTTTCGGCAAGCTCTGATGTTCGCGCCCAAATCTTTCATATGGCTGTAAATAACCAACTCACCATTATTGAAATGAAAAATAAAGAACAAAACCTTGAGTCTCTTTTTCAGGAACTTACAAGCCAATAAAGATCCAGAAGTCTTTTATATCATCTGTATTTTGTTTGTTTCCGAAACTTTGCTTTCCTTTGCATCGAATTAAGTGGAAAGATTTGGCTGATTGCGACCACAGAAAAAAATGCTAAATGGTATTACTTACCCTATTACATTTTCTGTACATAGTACAACCAACACTTTCCCGTATTTTTTATTAATAGATTGTCAGATCTATGATATTCGATTTGAGATCATTATCAATTAAAATCTCACGTCAATTATCTAGTTTCTTACATCTCAAATTTAAAACTATGGGATATTTATTTACATCTGAATCCGTTTCAGAGGGACATCCAGATAAAGTAGCTGATCAAATTTCAGATGCTTTATTAGACAAATTTTTAGCTTTCGATCCTAATTCGAAAGTTGCTTGTGAAACTATGGTAACAACCGGACAGGTTGTTCTTGCAGGTGAAGTAAAAACAAAAACTTATATCGATGCTCAAGAAGTTGCTCGACAAGTAATTAACCGTATTGGTTATACCAAAAGTGAGTATCAGTTCGATGGGACATCTTGTGGTGTATTAACGGCTATTCACGAGCAATCAGACGATATTAACCGAGGTGTAGATCGTGAAGATGCAATGAGCCAAGGAGCTGGTGACCAGGGTATGATGTTTGGTTACGCAACCAAAGAAACTGACGACTATATGCCTTTATCTCTTGACTTATCACATCGATTATTGATGGAGTTGGCAGAAATTCGTCGCGAAGGTAAAGAAATGACTTACCTACGTCCTGACTCAAAGTCTCAAGTAACCATTCAGTATGCCGATGATGACACAATCGAAAGAGTACACACGATTGTAGTTTCTACTCAGCACGACGATTTTGGTCCTGACGATGAGACGATGTTGGCTAAGATTAAGGACGATGTTCGCAACATCCTAATCCCGCGTGTGATTAAAATGTTACCTGCACGTGTTCAGGCTTTCTTCGATGATGACTTTATCCTTCATGTAAACCCAACTGGTAAATTTGTTATTGGTGGTCCTCATGGTGATACAGGTCTTACAGGTCGTAAGATTATTGTAGATACCTATGGTGGAAAAGGTGCTCACGGTGGTGGTGCATTTTCAGGAAAAGATCCTTCAAAGGTAGACCGTTCTGCAGCTTATGCAGCGCGTCATATTGCTAAAAACATGGTTGCTGCTGGTGTAGCTGATGAGATGTTAGTACAACTTTCGTATGCAATTGGTGTAGCAGAACCTGTTGGCATCTACGTTGGTACATATGGTAAATGTAATGTTGATATGAGCAAAGGTGAAATTGCTGATAAAATCAGTGAGATTTTCGACCTTCGCCCAGCTGCAATTGAACAACGTTTAAAATTACGTAACCCAATTTACGAAGAGTCTGCTGCCTATGGTCATATGGGACGTACACCTCGTACTATCGTGAAAAAATTTGCTTCTCCTTATTTCGAAGATAAGGAACTTGAAGTGGAGCTATTCACTTGGGAAAAACTAGACTATATCGAGAAGGTAAAAGAAGCTTTTAAGCTTTAAGCCTTTCCGAACAAGATAAAAGAAAAGAGAGTATCCATTACGGGTACTCTCTTTTTATATTTAAACCTTTCTAAATTATCCGATTTGATCACATCAAGTATAATCCGTATTAAGCTATCTCCTTCCAAATCACTCTTCACTCCCGAGTACAGAAAACTAGGTTTATAACAATTTTGAAGATGAGACTACTCGCAGGATGAATTACCAAGAAAAGGATAATAGATTTTAATTTTCGCTAGTGCCTTCAATAGAGCCTTGAAGTAGTTTGACTTGTTCAAAAAATAATGCCAATAGTATCCCTAGCGTATAGGAAACAATATCACTCCACAAAAAGCCCTGTCCC
>Ga0209272_10001320_pt1 | contig 15940 bp, 18 predicted proteins | sample tdDd002_FD_187125 | JGI IMG/M metagenome (GOLD analysis project Ga0209272, IMG submission 187125) | Marine sediment microbial communities from the Atlantic coast under amendment with organic carbon and nitrate - tdDd00.2 (SPAdes)... | ecosystem: Environmental > Aquatic > Marine > Coastal >... | reverse complement strand
AACGCATCACTGCAGGTGTGCTTAGCTGAGATACCAGCTCCAACCCCAAATCGAGCCAAGACATCATGCCACCAGCTGTGATGACACTGCCCTCGTTGATAAGGATGGATTCAGGCTTAAGCGTCACTTTAGGAAACCTATCTCGGAATAACCCTGCCAAGCCCCAGTGTGTCGTGCACGCTTTGTTATTCAACAAATCAGCTTGCGCGAGAACAAACGCTCCTGCACATGCCGATGCAACCACCGCACCTGCTTTGTGCTGCTCAAACAACCAAGACGTTAACGCCTCACTTGGCGAAAGGTAATATTGCTCCGCACCGCTTGGCGGCAGTATGACGGCCGTGAACTCATCAGCTCGAATACTATCTTCTTTCCAATCAATGATATCTGCATGAAATCGACATTCAACATCCAGCTCAATCGAAGCACGGCTTGCCATCTCAAACAGCTCCTGCAAACCATAGACTGACGCTTTTGAAGCCCCCGGATAGTTCACAATAGCAATGTTTATCTTGTTCATTCCAAATGTCGCTTTTGACCTATTTTTTGTCATTTTAGACACTGAGTAAGGTAAAAGAAAGCGTACATAATAGATCCCATACCAAAGCAACATATTCACTGAAAACAAAAGGAAAACACCATGAGCCAAGCAGCACTTCTTGTTATCGATCTACAAAACGACTACTTCCCTAACGGTAAATTTCCGCTATGGAATACAGAAGCAACACTAAACAACATCAAGAGCGCAATTGCTAAAGCGAATGAGAAAAATATTCCTATCATTCATATTCAGCACATCGCGGACCCAGCAATGGGCATTGCACCTTTCTTTAGTGAAGGCTCCGAAGGCGCTGAGATTCACCCTGAGATCTTGGCACTAGCGCCAAATGCAGATGTAGTTATCAAACACTTTGCAGACAGCTTTGAACAAACAAACCTTGAAGAAGTACTACAGAAACATGGGGCAACAGAGCTATTAGTAAGTGGCATGATGACGCAAAACTGTGTCACTCATACTGCGATTTCTAAAGCGGCAGAAAAATACGATGTATCAATTCTTATGGACTGCTGTACAACGGTAGATGAAATGATCCACAACATCGCACTGCACGCTGTATCTAATCGCGTTCCGCTAGTAACGGCAGAACAAAAACTGTAAACGAAATATTATAGAGGTATGCATCAAACGCATACCTTACTTCACTTTTTATCATTTGTGTCATTTAAGACTTATCTCTACACTTCGCGCTCATTTTTCTACTTGAGCGCACAATGCATGCTTTTTTCTCAATCCATTTTCGCTCAGATGCTGAGAATGTCCGTCATGTTAGGGCTGTCTTTAATCATCGTCCATAACTCTCCTAGGTTATTGGAGATATTGGCAGAGCAAGCCATTAATAGCGGCTGTCACCAAACCACAGGTGACGGCGCGCATCATGATCATTCTCATCATCACCATCATTAATAAGAGCAAACTATGAGTATTTTCCGATTTCCAATTCTTGTTTGGCTTGGAATAGGGATTTTGATTATTTGTCTAGGGATCAGACAATCATTCGGCATTTTCATGATGCCAATTTCTGACTACTTCCATACTGGTCGCGAGTTCTTCAGCTTTGCTATTGCATTGCAAAACTTGTTGTTTGGCGTATTTCAGCCGTTTGTTGGTATGGCTTCAGACCGTTGGGGTGCAAAGCGTATAATTATTTTAGGTGCCATTTCTTACGCTTTAGGTCTATACCTGACTTCCATCGCTGTTGAACCAACCATGATGTATCTATCACTTGGCGTTTTGGTCGGTTTTGGCTTAAGCGCGACCAGTTATGTGATCGTTCTCGGTGCAGTGGCGAAAGTTGTTCCCGCACAACACGCAGCAAAAGCATTTGGTTTGACGACAGCAGCAGGATCATTCGGTATGTTCGCCATGATCCCTGGGGCCCAAGCGCTACTGAGTGATTTTGGCTGGCAAGGGGCTCTTCAAGCGTTCGCTGTGCTGTGTAGCTTTATGGTGATGTTTGCGTTGTTCATGAGAACCGCGAAACCACAAACGAGTGACACTGCAAACACACAAGAAGACACACAAACTCTAAAAGAAGCATTGAAAGAAGCCTTTTCACATAAAGGCTATTGGCTAATCCATGCTGGCTTCTTTGTTTGTGGTTTCCACGTAATGTTCATCGCGACTCACCTGCCGAGTTACTTAGCCGATAAAGATTTACCCGCATCAACAGCGGCGATGGCGCTAGCATACGTCGGCATTTTCAACATCTTTGGCTCGTACTTCTGGGGTGTAATGGCAGACCGCTTTAACAAGCGTCATGTTATGTCTGCACTGTATTTGATGCGCACAGTCGTAATCGGTGCTTTTGTGACGCTACCTGTCACCGAACACACCGCTGCTATCTTTGGTGGTGCAATTGGCTTCTGTTGGTTAGGTACCGTGCCACTGACTTCCGGCTTAGTTCGTCAAATCTTTGGAGCTCGTTACCTTTCCACCTTGTATGGTTTGGTGTTCTTTACGCACCAAGTAGGTAGCTTCTTAGGAGCTTGGGTTGGTGGTCGTATTTACGATTACTACGGTTCGTACGATCCAATCTGGTGGTCAACCGTTGTATTAGCATTTGTTGCAGCGCTGATTCACCTGCCGATCAATGACAAGCCAGTTCCTCGCTTGAACTTAGCTACCGCCTAACCTGAAAGGCTCTCGACAATTCTCGTTGAGAGCCTTTTGTTTATTCAATCTCATGTGAACTAGTACCTCTATTAAATCCGCGTTCTCATCAATGATTGCGTATTTAAGATAAAGTGTGCCCATTCATCCTCTGTTAAGATTCGTGTGACATACTTAACACAACGCTATAAATCAAAAAGGGTTTTAAATGAGAACACTCGGCAACATCATCTGGTTTGTATTCGGTGGCGTATTTATGGGTTTGCTATGGTGGTTCTTCGGACTATTGGCATTCATCAGCATCATCGGTATTCCATGGGGACGTGCTTGTTTTGTAATGGGTAATTTCTCGTTCTTCCCATTCGGCAAAGAAGCCGTTTCACGAGATGAATTAACCAATGAAATGGACATCGGTACCAGTCCACTTGGCGTCATTGGTAATGTGATTTGGTTTGTGTTTGCTGGTCTCTGGTTGGCAATCGGTCATGTGCTTTCCGCTGTAGCATGCTTTGTCACCATCATCGGCATTCCGTTCGCCCTTCAACACCTGAAGCTTGCGGTTATCTCTCTTGCTCCGATAGGTAAAACAGTCGTAACGACTGAAGAAGCCACTATGGCTCGCTACAACATCAATCGTTAATGTGTTAACCCTCTGAGCACCCTGCTTAGAGGGTTATTCCTGTCAAAAGTAACCCTATAATCGCCACTGCATATTCAATAATGGTTGATTGTATGTTCATACCTTCACCTTAAAAGTTAAAGTTAATCCCTAGCTCAACGCTGTTTTCTTCACTTACTTTGGTCGAACCTGGCGAAACCCTGTGCTCACCAAACGTATACTTCACGTAGGGTTCTAGCCACTTCGGTTTTAACGTGATTCGCACCTCGTGGTTTGTACGATGACCTCCCTCTGTCAACTTTTTATCGTAGTTATAAGCATAGCCAAGACTGAGAAAATCAATTGGTGTATAGCTCGTTCCAACCGTGTTTTTCCACTCTCTTGCGGTATTTTCGAATGCAGGGAATGACTTACCAATAGCACTTTCTCTCCATTCATGAGAACTATTGGCATAAACCATCCAATCATTGCCTAACGCCGTTCCAGTAAACACCCCGACGTCATAAACATCGAACAAATCAGCACGTCCATAACTCACAAAAGCTTCGGTATAGAACTGTCCGAGCATGACACCGTAGCCAGTCCCCAGTTCTAGGTAGCCGGTAGAGTCAATTTCAGCGGAGATATTCCATTCTTCGGTAGCTTGTAAATAACCGCTGGCCGTGACAATCCATTCATCGCCTGTATTTGATACATCCAATCCAAACTCTGGCATTTTATGGTCAGAAGAAAAACACGGGGCAGCAAATAGCATGCAAAGCAGTGTCAAAGATTTGTTCATTGGGGAAACCTATTAAAAAGATATGAAACAAAAAAGGAGCCACTTTACTCAAGCGGCTCCTTGCTCATTACCCTTATGCGATTGACTTATGAACGCTCAGCGCGGTCACGAATCGCTCTTTTTATTTGCTGACGCTGCTCTTGTGACAGAGACTGTACTTTTTGTTTCAACTCTGCAGTTAGCTCGTGAACAGGCAGGCTGGCAGCCCCTTCAATTGGGTTCTCCGGACTTGCTTCAATTGGGTTTGATGGGTTCGTTACCATTGTATGTTCCGGCACTAGCTCAATTGGATTTACCAGTCCGCCTGCAATTGGATGCTCCGGCACAGGTTCAATCGGATTTACTGGACCACCTTCAATTGGATGCTCAGGTACTGGCTCAATTGGATTTACGGGACCACCTGCAATTGGATGCTCCGGCACTGGCTCAATTGGGTTTGCTGGCTCCCATTCAATTGGGTGTTCCGGCGTTGGTTCAATAGGATGTACAGGATTGAGCTTCACTTCTTCGACAATTAATCGTCCATCTTCTACGCTCAAGTGTACGAAGCCTTTGTCATTCACAAACACCAATTCGTTATTACGTACTTCGATATTACCAACCACGTTACCTGAAGCGTCTTTAACTACATCACCATCTGTAAAGTAAAGCTCTCCGCCAACATTAAATACGGCATTACCTTCTACACCGCGAATAGCTACTGTGTTGTACTCGCCGTTGTCACCTTGAATTGCCATACCATCGAAATGCTCACCTTCAAAGGTTTGAACAGAAGCAACACCTGCTGGCTCACTTGGGGAGTCCGAAGAACCTGATGATGAACAGCCGGCTAGAAAAGATGCTGCGATAACGGCACTTAGTAATTTAACTTTCATGATTTACTCTCTTAATTTGTCGAAATTCAGGGCTGCCTCTTGCAGATTCAGTGGACTCCCTGCCCGATGAAGAGAAGTATATTGAACAGCGTTTTTTGTCTCTAATCGCTTAAAAGAAACCCACACTTAACGTCGGGTTATTAATAAATGATGGTAGTTAGCTTGATAACTGATGGTTATTATTGTTCGGTTTCGAGGTCAAGGTGCCCGACAATAATGTTCGTCACTAGGTTCCTCAACCAATGCACCATTTCATTGCGTCGATTCTTATGATGGTAATAAGCAAGTAATGATGGTTCGACTACCATGCCTTCCAGCTCAATATCAAGCCTACGGAGTTTATACAGCTTATCGACATTCACGGTTTTTGATGCTGGAAACACCATATCTGAATTCGCTACCACATCAATAATTGCTGACGGCAGCTCTGAACGAAACGCGATTTTGGGCTCAACCCCTTTGATCTTCATGATTTTTTCTGAAAAAGAAATATGGGAGTTCCAGTCTGCAGCGATAACCGTCGCAAACTCAAGATGTTGGCAATCAGAAACTCTCAGGCAGTTACCTTTCAGAGGATGGTCTTTTCGAACGTAAGCACAAAATGCATCTTTAACGATCTCTTTCGTCAAGAGTTCTTTGGGGGCATGGTTGATTTCATAATTTACACCAAGGAGTACTTCGTCCTTAATGATCTCATCCATGGTAGAGCGAGACCAGTTAAGCAAATGTACTTGGACGTTAGGTGCCGCTTGTCTGATTGCTTGGAAGATTTCGCTTGCGTACGAGCTAAGGATAAATGGCGCTAAGGCGAGCTTAATCGTCCCGTTCATCTCCAATGGGTTAAAATCTTTAGAGCCATTGAGTGTAATGGATATTTCATCGAGTAACGGTGCAAGGCTTTCAGCCAATTCGTTGGCATATTCAGTCGCTCTCAAACCATGGTGAGTTTTAACAAATAGCTCATCGTCAAAATGATCCCGCAGCCTCTGTAATGCCTTACTCACTGCTGGTTGAGAAACAAATAATCGCTCAGCCGCACGTCGCATGTTTCGTTCTTGATGAAGGATGATAAACGTCCTCAGTAAATTGAGGTCTAGACTAGAGAAGAGGTCTTTTGCCATAAAATTACGTCGTTGATAACTTAGGGTTATTATTCAGCATACGAACAGATTTAACGACTTTCCAACCAGCAAACACCAATTATTTGCGATCGATACGCCTTCATGACGGAAAAATAACAAAGACAGTTCATCCACGAATCCTGCTCCACCAAAGGATGATACCACCCCATGCGTAGCGCTTATTATTGAAAATGGGCTTACCCTTCGTTTGTTCAATCACTAAAGTAGATAGGGCATCATTTATGAGTTACAGTTTGTTACAGCAATCAAAAGTCTTTCATTCCTATACCAAAAATGGTTTAGACGCATAGCAAGGATTCCTATGATAAATAAAAAAGTCCTCATTCTCTTTGCGCATCCTTCCCAGCATCGCTCTGAAGTTAACGCTCCTCTTTTTAAAGCTGCGAACACTGTTGAAGGCGTCACTTGCGTAGATCTCTACGCTGAATACCCGCACTTCAATATCAACATAGACCGCGAACAGCAGCGTTTGCGTGATCACGATGTGGTGATTTTTCAGTTTCCATTGTATTGGTACTCGACACCCGCCATCTTAAAAGAGTGGCAAGATTTGGTGTTAGAGTACGGTTTTGCTTATGGCTCTGAAGGAACTGAACTACAAGGAAAAACACTACTCTGTGTGCTCTCTGCAGGCGGTAAAGAAGAAGCGTATAAAGCAGAAGGTTACAACCATTTCACTATTCGAGAATTGCTCGCTCCTATCGAGCAGATGTCTGCGCTCACCGGGATGCATTACATTGCACCATTGGCGCTGTTTGGTTCTCGTACCGCGCAAGAAGAAAACCGAATTGATCAGCATATAGAGCGTTACAAAACGCTACTTAGTGCGTTAGTCAATGATACGCTGGATCTCAAAGCTGCCGCTTCACTCATCAAACTCAACAGCGCACTCCCGCAACTGATTAAGGAAGCGTCATGACAGGGATATTCTTACAAGCCTTCGTTTATCTTATTGCCGCCGTTATAGCCGTCCCTCTAGCAAAGCGTTTAGGTTTAGGTTCGGTACTGGGGTACCTGATCGCTGGTGTGGTTATTGGGCCAATCATTGGATTAGTCGGTGAAGAAACCACGACTATTCAACACTTCGCCGAATTTGGCGTCGTGATGATGTTATTTCTTGTTGGTTTAGAGCTTGAGCCCAAAATGCTTTGGGCGATGCGTAACCGCTTAATGGGCTTAGGTGGTCTCCAAGTTGGTGGTACTACTGCGCTAATTATGGCAATCGCAATTTACTTTGGTCAGCCATGGACCATTGCACTGGCGATCGGCTTAATTTTTGCGCTGTCATCCACTGCGATTGTTCTGCAAACCTTTAGTGAAAAAGGATTAACCAAAACCGAAGGTGGTCAAAACGCGTTCTCGGTACTGCTTTTCCAAGATATCGCAGTTATTCCAATGCTGGCGTTTATTCCACTGTTGGCACTGCCAGAGTTGGTAGAACAAGCACAATCGGCAGCTCAAGCAGCCGCAGAACATCATGAAGAACTCAGCTTGGTTGCTGGACTTCCTGGCTGGGCTTACGGCCTAGTGATTACGGCCTCTATTGCTATTGTCGTTGTTGGCGGGCATTTCCTAAGTCGTCCACTGTTCCGCTACGTAGCAAGCTCTGGCCTGCGTGAAATCTTTACCGCAACGGCATTGATGCTGGTGATCGGCATTGCTGCTTTGATGAGCCTAGTGGGCTTATCTCCTGCTCTAGGTACTTTCTTAGCAGGCGTAGTATTAGCGAACAGTGAATTCCGCCATGAATTGGAGTCAAACATTGAACCATTCAAAGGTTTGCTGCTGGGTCTGTTCTTTATCACGGTTGGCGCAGGCATCGACTTCTCAGTACTGTTCAGCGATTTTGGTTTGATCATCGCTCTTACGCTAGGTGTGATGATCCTGAAAGCGGCGATTCTGTTTATTCTTGCTTTCATTTTCCGCATCAAAGGCAGCAACCGATGGTTGTTTACGTTGAGCTTAGCGCAAGCGGGTGAATTTGGCTTTGTACTTCTGAGCTTCTCAGTGCAAAACCACGTGATTCCATTTGAGCTTTCACAAACACTGGCATTGGTTGTTGCGATCTCAATGTTCTTGACGCCAGGATTATTCATCCTGTTCGACAAAGTCATTCTTCCTCGCTTTGAGAGTGAATCTAACGAGCGCGAAAGCGACACGATTGAAGAACAAGGTACGGTCATCATCGCAGGTATTGGCCGATTTGGTCAGATCGTCAATCGCCTATTGGTGTCTAATGGCGTTCAAACGGTCGTGCTAGATCACCAAGCCAGTCAAGTAGATAACATGCGTCAAATAGGTACACGTGCTTACTTTGGTGATGCCATGCGCCCAGACATGTTACATACCGCAGGAATTGAACACGCTGCCGCACTTGTGGTTGCCATTGATAACCAAGAAGCCAGTGTCGAACTGGTCAAATACGTTAAGCACACCTATCCAAAAGTGAAAGTAATCGCTCGCGCGTTCGACCGTGGCCATGGCTACCTGCTCCGCCAAGCCGGAGCCGATATTATCGAATCCGAGACGTACCACTCTGCATTAGAAATGGGTGGACACGTAATGAAATCTCTTGGAATTCACCCATTTTATGTTGAGCAGCAAAAAACAACGTATAAGCGGGTAGAGGATCGTAAATCAGACATGCTTTACGAAGCGTGGGCCGATGACTCTGAGGGCGAACGTTACGATAACAACTTCCGTCAACTGTTTATTCACCTTGAGGAGAGGATGGCTGAAGAGATGCAGAAAGATCGTCACGATAAACTGTCCCGTTCAGAACGCGGTTGGACACCGCCACCGAAGGGATATGCAGACGACTTCAACGAAGACAACGTTCAAGATCTGCAACCTTGCCAAGAAGTGCCTAAATAAATTCTGAAACCTCCCTCTGGGAGGTTTTTTATCACCCAAGAAAATGGGAAACTACATAAGATCACTCATGAGCATCTCGTATTCCTCATTTGCTTCATCCACAAGATGAGAAAGCTCCAATGCATCGGTTTTGGCAAGAGTAAACTGCCATGGAACTGTATCTTCCTTCCCACAAATGCGTGTTTGAGCACCACTGCTTTCAAAAGAAAGGTCATCAAATTCGGTGCTATGGTGCTCTTGAAGCTCGACAATTTCGACTTCCAATTTGCCTACAGGATTGACTTCAATATGGGCGTGTAAATCTGGGCTATTCGATAAACAATACTCTCGATGAACTGCAATCATGGCTGCCTCCTTGGTGTGCCAACTGCCAACTCATCAAACAGTGTAGACGAGGGAGTTTGAACGCGGGGTGAAATAATGATGAAGATTGATCCTGAATAAAAATGCAGCAACTTTAATATTGGACTCCTCCTATTGTTCCGCTCTGCCCCTTAGTTTCTACATGAAATCACTTCTTCGATACGCTCTTCAATTGCCTTTATCGCTAATGTTACCGCCATCGGCACGTGAGCTTGATATGGATGCAACACGTAAATCGGATTCGCCTTTGACGCTTTAGCTTGAGGTACAGGTTCAAGAAGCGAGTTCGAGGCCAACATAAAGTCAGGCAAGATCCCAAAACCTAATCCCATTTCTAAAAGGCTCTCTACATCAAACACAGTATTTGCACGATGCTTTACTAAGTATTGAACTTGGTGCTCTTTCTCATCCAAAGAGAATGCATGAACAATGGGCTCCACCTGCCAGTGTTGAGCGATATAGGAAGTGGCTTCAATGTCAGCATGAGTCTCTTTAGCCCGACATAATACATCACAAAACTGCCCCACTTTACGCTGTTTTATGTTCGAATCACCAGATGCCCCTACGCGCACCGCGAGGTCGATATCCTGCTGAACAATATCCACATGCTTATCATCACTGACTAGATTTAAATGCACATCTGGGTAATCAGAAAAAACGCTCATTAAAGCAGGGAGCACTATCGGATGCATTAATGCATGTGGCGCAGTGACGGTTAGTTTTCCCGTAGGCACTTGCTTCAACTCTGCCGCTTCTAACCATGCCGCTTCAGCTTGCTTTGTCATTTGCGCACACTGCTGATAAAAACGTTCACCAGCGGAGGTTAATGCTTGCTTTCTAGTTGTGCGTTTGAGCAAACATGTGTCTAGCTCTTGCTCTAGCTGCTTCAAAGCAGAGCTCAATACCGACTTAGAAAGCTCCAACTTTTCTGCAGCTTTGGAGATCGACCCACATTCAACAATATGAACGAATAGAGACATTAAACGCAGCTTATTCATCGCCTTCCTTATTGTTCTTTTTTAAAGAACATTCAATTCTTATTACTTTGTTTTTCTCTCTCAATTCTACTCCTATGATTGCTACATAAACAAACACCAATTAAAGGACATTCAGGATGACCCAATCAGTTTTAGAACGTGCTCAAGCAGGCATTTCAGCATGGCAAATCGCTTTCAATAATCAAGATGCTGCGGGCTGCGCAGCGCAATACGCTGAAGATGCTATTATGGTGGCAAAGCCTTTTGGCACATTTGAAGGACGTGAAGCGATCCAAGCATTCTGGCAAAACATCATGGACCAAGGTTTTAACAGCGTGGACTACACCAACACTAAGTGGGAAAAAGACAGCGAAAATGGCTACATTCTTACGTCAGATTGGACGATGAACAAGGCGTTTGGTGTCGTGCACAAAGAATTGTGGGAAATTCAAGAAGATGGCCTATCTCGCCTCACTTACGATGAATTTGAAGTGCTTGGCGAGCGATAAGCTTTAAGTCTTTCAGAATAAAAATCCCCAAGCCGAAACTTGGGGATTTTTGTTTTTCAGTTTACTTAATTACATTAAGCAAAGATGAAGGTGTATAGGTAACCTGCGCCCATTGCCATCGTTAAGATAACGAATAGGAAGGCTGCAATCATTTGGTTCTTAAAGATTGATTTCAACAAAATCACTTCTGTAAGACTTGCACCTGCGCTACCAATGATAAGAGCCATTACTGAACCCAGTGCCATACCTTTTTGTACTAGTGCTGCGCTTAGTGGAATTACGGCCTCTGCACGGATGTACAATGGAATACCAATAATTGCTGCTACTGGAATCGCGTACCACTTCGCTTCACCTGCGTACTCCGCAATAAGATCCGTTGGGATGAAGCCGTAAATGAATGAACCAATCGCAATACCCATCATCAGGTAAGGGAACACTTGTTTAAAGTCTTTCCAAGTTGAGTGCCAAATACGTACCCAGCGGCTAGGTTCTTTTTCTTCCACGATTGTTGCTGTTGCAGTACCGTCTGATGAACAGCAAGACACTTCCAATTTAGGCTCTGCTTTTGGTTCGCTATCACCACAACAAGATGTTTTTGCTGCAACTGGTGCAGATTCGCCACAAGCGCTGGTACCACAGCTTGATGCAGGTTTCGCTTGTTCTTTTTTCTTGCTTGAATCACCGCAAGATGTACCACATGAAGAGGTGCCTGCTGCTTCATACGCTTCTGGTTTTACGTAACGTTCAAAGCCTAGCTTTTCAAGTACATACCCTGCAACCACAGACACAGTCATCGCGATAGCAAAGTAGAATACCGCGACTTTCCAACCAAAGGTCACCACAAACAAGCCAATGATCACTGGGTTAAGCAGTGGACTTGCAAATAAGAACACCATCATAGGTCCGAAACCTGCTCTTGCACGCAATAGACCTTTCAAGAAAGGAATCGTCGAACACGAACAGAAAGGCGTAATCGAACCTAATAGCGCAGCAATGAAGTAGCCTTTACCCTTTTTTGAGCTCAGGATCGATTGAATTTTTTCTGGCGTTAGAAAATCTTGCAACACACCCACAATGTAGCTAATCGCTAGGAATAGGATGATAAGTTCGGTTGCTAGAAACGCAAACATATCAAGCGCTTCCTTAGCCATGGTCATGATTTCTGGATTCATATTGATTCTCCTACTGATGTCACATCAGTAACTGTAAATTGCCTAATGAAGCTGAACTCTTCATTTCTATTTTTCTCGAATTATAGAATTAAAAAACAATGCGTCAATCGTTAAATTTCGATAAATATCGAAATGTAATTTTAGTTCTTATTTATCAACAGATTAACTATTGAAACTTTCTTGTTTGCTATTCATCCACACTTTCACTATCATCGAAATGTATTTATCGTCTGTCATTCCAAGAGGTCAGTATGGAACTCGAAGCTGTAGCAAAAGCGCTCAAAGAGCTAGGACACCCTACTCGTTTATGTATCTATAAAGAGGTGGTCAAAGCAGGCTATGAAGGAATCGCGGTTGGTGGCGTACAAGATAAACTTGGTATTCCAGCCTCTACCCTTTCTCATCACATTTCGAGCCTAGCCTCAGCCGGCTTAATCAGTCAGCGTCGTGAAGGTCGTACTTTGTATTGTGTTGCTGAGTATGAATGCTTAGATACGGTTATTGGCTTCTTGCGTGACGAGTGTTGCATCAATGAAAACTGCTAACCTCGAATCAATTTGGAGCGAATACGAACACGCTATTCATGCGTTTTTGCGCTCTAAAGTCAGCAATGAAGATGATGTAGACGACTTAAAGCAAGAAATCTTACTCAAGACGTATCAGAATCTTGGGGACATTCGCGACGTATCAAGCGTGAAATCATGGCTATTCCAAATCGCCAATAACGCCATCATCGATTTCTACCGTAAACGTGCGCGAAATCAGCGTGATAATGACCTCGTTGCTGACGATCTTTGGTTTGAAGAGCAAGAATCAAACCTGAAACAAGAACTGTCAAAGTGTATTGCGCCCTTTGTGCAAGCATTACCAGATGAGCAATCGCAACTGCTCTCTTCGATTGAGCTTGAAGGCATGAGCCAGAAGAAGTTGGCTGAAGAACAAGGTATCAGCTACTCAACCCTCAAATCGCGCGTACAGAGAGGACGTGTCGAATTGAAAAAGCTGTTTGAAGAATGTTGTAGCTTCTCATTCGACAAGCAAGGTCGTATGACAGATTGCAACCAAAACGGTTCTTCATGCGATAAGTGCTAGCCTCGCGGTATATACCATCTCGTTATAAATACTAATAACTTGGCGGCTTCTTTGGCGCCACCTGTCTATGAACTCCCTCACAGCTTTGCCCCACCGTTAGTTATCTCATTTGCTATCTTACTGACTAGTAAGCTTTACTTCTTTTGCTTTAAGGAAGAAGGAGTCTCGTATTTATGATCTCACTAAGAGAGCTCACCAAAGAAAACTACCTAGACTGTATTCGTCTCAATCTGCATCCTGAACAAGAAGAAAATCTTGCCTCCAACGCGATTACGATTGCTCAATCACGCTTTGAAACCGACTACCGGCTGAAAGTGATTTATGAGCAAGAGACGGTGATCGGTTTGCTCGCTTTTTGCCATGAAGATGAACCACTCGATTACTCCATTTACTGGCTATTTCGTTTTATGATCGACAAAGATCATCAGAACAAAGGCTATGGCAAGCGGGTACTAAGCTTACTTGTTGATGAGGTGAAGCGACTTGGCGGTAAAACCCTACTTACGATGCACAAGCCAACCAATCAGCAGGCAGGTAAGCTTTATCGTGCGTTCGGATTTCAGGAGGATGGCGTACTCGATGATGGTGACATATCACTACGATTAGTGATTTCTTAATCCAGTAGATAAACTTTAGAGTTTTAAGCTTGCTTATCAAACCACTCGGTCACCAATGCCACCAGCTTTTGATGCACAGGGCTTAGCGTGTTGCCTCGCTTTAGTAGCACATAACCTGCACGGCCTTCGTTCGCCATAAAATCGATGTTTAACGGGACAAATTCGCCTTTCTCATCATGAGCTTGCACTAAATGATGAGGAAGTAAGGCAAAGCCATCATTTTTCAATAGTCGCATCAACACATCGATGTTACTGATTCGGGAGATATTCGGTGACATCACCTGTTGATTACCAAGTGCGCTGGTGCTGAAATTCTCTGCAATGTACTGATGATGTGACGCGAGATCCTGCAGAGTCACAGCGGGTTTCTGCGCTATTGGACTTTTCTGATGCGCATAGAAGGTAAACCTTGGGTAGCCCAAGTTAATGAATGACATCCCTTCGGTTGGGAACGCTTTTCCGCTATTAAGTACCACCGCAAAATCCGCTTGTTTCATCATGAGCATTTCTAACGCTTCATCTCGGCTGCGATGTAACCAATGAATCGCGGTATTCTTGTATTGCTTACGCATAGACAGGTCGATGTCCGCTATGGCATCACACGGTACCGACATGTCGTGACAAATCGTTATTTCCGGAACATCCCCTTGAGAGTAGCTGTCGCAGGAAAGCTCCAAGGACTGCATTTGATAAAGTATGTGCTTGGCCTGAGTAAGTAACGTCGCTCCTACTTCCGTCAAGACTGGTGTCCTTCCCTTGCGTTCAAACAAGATCACATCCCAATCAATTTCTAGATCGCTGACTTGGTGATGCAGCGTCGCTCTGTCTTTCCCGATTACTCTTGCGGCTTGGCTAAATGATCCATGCTCCGCCACAGCGACAAATGCAGTAAGTTGGTCAAAACTGGCTCTGGGCATTGGAAGATCCTCAAACAATAAACTCGTTTATCTTAGCTCAATCCAAATCTAGTTGTTGCAAAATCTGCAACATAAGTGAGATTACATGGTGAAAAGAAAGCGTAATAATGACCTCATATTGAAACGTTACGAGGGCAATTCAATGAAAGGTTTTAGCAAAAAAGTACTTCTAGCAGCATCTGTTGCAATGGCAGTCGGCAGCATCTCTACTGCGGCAAATGCGTGTTCACGTTTAGTTTGGGAGACTCAAGATCACGGTGTATTTGTCTCTCGTACTATGGATTGGATGGAAGCCAATCAGCCAACTATTGATGTTCGTCACGCAGGCCAAACCTACCGCGGCTACGATAAAGACGATGCGCTTACATGGACATCGAAATACGCCTCTATCGGTGTGAGTATTTACGGCGTTGGCATTATTGATGGCTTTAACGAAAAAGGCTTTGCGGCCAATGCACTGTTCTTAGATGAAGAAAACCCAGGCGCACCACAAGCTGGCAAGCAACAAATCGAAAACTCACGCTTTGTCGCTTACCTGATTGATAGTTTTGCATCCGTTGATGAAGCCTTGAAGAATCTAGATTCAATCCAAATCCAACAGTTCAGCCACAATGGCATCGAAATGAAGGGACATTATTCATTAGAAGACGCAAGTGGTGACTCTGCCGTGCTGGAATACATCGACGGTGCTTGGCAAGTACATCATGGCAAGCAATATGATGTGATGACCAACAGTCCTGAGTACGCTCAACACTTGAAGAACTGGCAAGAAGCGCAACCAAAAGCGAAGAGTGACGTGAATGGTGAGTTCCCAATTCCGGGTAACATCAACTCTGCTCAACGCTTTATCTGGAACAGCTACATGAAGGATCAGCTTAAAGAACCTAGCAGCTACACCAATGGCATTGCGAAACTGGATAGCGTGACCTACAAAATCCCATTGGATGCAGCAAACCGTCCTGTTAATGGCGAAATGCGCGGCTACGCTACGCTTTACGGTTTGGTATACAACCTAGACCAAAAAGTGATGAACGTACGTTACCAGTATGACGACAGCTACACACAGTACTCAGTGGATTTTAACAAGTTAAACGATGGTCATAACTACACCATCAAAGCCGACTTACCGGATCTGTTTGGTGACATTTCATCTCGCTTAGAAAAAGGCGATGGTGTGATGGGTCAGCACTTGATTAAGTAATAGCTTTGAGAAGGTTGCCTTTAGCAACCTTCTCAACTTGAACTTTATATTTCTCGATTTAGTGAGTCGATTACCGCCGTCAAATTATCTTCACCCAAAGCGACAATTTGCTTTTCCTGCTCACTAAGCC
>Ga0209272_10001319_pt1 | contig 15945 bp, 10 predicted proteins | sample tdDd002_FD_187125 | JGI IMG/M metagenome (GOLD analysis project Ga0209272, IMG submission 187125) | Marine sediment microbial communities from the Atlantic coast under amendment with organic carbon and nitrate - tdDd00.2 (SPAdes)... | ecosystem: Environmental > Aquatic > Marine > Coastal >... | reverse complement strand
GCTTCTTTTCTATTGTGATTGTAGCCTCCGTCTTTCGATTGATAAGTTTCAATAAGTTCAAAGTAAGATTGACATTCTTTCTTTAGTTTTTTCACTAAACCTTTTAATACCAGTCTACTTAAAAAGCTATCTAATTTTGATGGGTCAATTTTTAAACCGAACTTTTGTTTTTGCTCAATCGCAAGCAATAGAAAATAGCAACGGAGGTAGCAAACTGCATGAACCAAATCTAGTTCTTTTATTTTATCGCGGCTTTCCAAAAAGGAAAACTCTTTTTCTAAATCGAGCTTAATATCGTAAACAAAAGCCAAGGTGTATCCAAATACAGAGTAGTAAATATCAGGTTTGCCTGCTCTATCAGCAAATCCTCCTGTTTCGGATTTTTGAGAAATGACAAAAGATTTTATCTCTTGTAAAGCCTCATCGCTTAATAATTCTTTGGTTTTAAAAAGCGCTTTTAAAATCTCCTGATTGCAGTTTGTCATCCATTCAGAATTTTACTCAGAAGTCGAGTTAATAATATTTTAAGCGATGGGCTCTTAAGATCTTTAATACTCCGCAAAGCCATCAATTTATAGTCCAACAGCATTTGTTCGGCCTCTTTTATTCCACTTCTTATTTCGGGCTGTTGCCAGATCTCTTTCTTATTTAGTGCATCAGCATTCTGAAAATCGTTGAACCAAGTCTCCATCTTTTCAGGATGCTCTCTATTTACAATAGCTGTGACCAATGATGGTTGAATGGTATTGAAAGCATTATCCAAATTATTTAGATTGAAATCTTCCAAGTCGTCCTTTATTTGATAGGCAATTCCTAAGGCTGAGCTGTAATTGTTTAAAACCTGAGTGACCTCTTCGCCAGCATTAGAAAGAATCGCTCCGAATTGCAAGGCCACTTCGAAGGCTGGTGAGGTTTTCAAACTAAAGATTTGAATGATTTTATCAACTGACAGGAGCTGTTTGTTTCTTCTCCAAAGCAATTCTTCGCCTTGACCAATAGCCAGATCTCTATGCCCGTGAGATGCCACTTTTAAAAGCTTGCGCATATGCTTGGCTCCCGACTCGGCTATGAGTTGATAGCCATATCCCAATACTAAATCACCAATATTAATAGCTACTGATGTATCGTATTGCTTATGAAGTGTTGGCTGTTTGTAACGCTCGTCGTCGTCATCAACAATATCGTCGTGAACCAATGATGCTTTATGGAAACTTTCAATTGAAACCGCCAATTTTTGAATGCAATCATCCAATTTAGCCTCAGTTCCCATCAAAGCCTTATAAACGGCCACCATGATTAGAGGACGCCAACGCTTTCCTCCTTCAGCCAACCAATTGATTGATATCTGTGAGCTTTCGTCATCAGCTTTAAGTATCGCTTCCAATTGTTCTTTCTCAAACCATGAATCAACTTCCGTTCTTAGGCTATCGATATTAATCCAACCTCGCCAATTGCTTTCTTTTCGTTCTGGCAAAATCTCATTCAGCCAAATATGATCGAGCTTTGAGTCCTTACAGTCGTTGTTGTATAAAGGAATGGCAATAGATGGAACTCCTTCTTTTACTGCTAAAGGAAAAGATCGCTCAAAAGAGTGTAAACAACCAACGCCAATCACACACTCAACCTTTCCAGATGTTAAAAGTGTTGTTACCGTAGTTGTGCCTTCGCTAACCAAAGTGTGATAACCTAATTCGTCAGCTCTTGTTAAGATACCGCCTATATCGCACTTGCCACATTGTTCACAAAGTAAACCCAACTCATCGAATTCGGCGGGGCATTCTGTCGAATGAGCTATACATTTAGGAAGTAATAAGATTCGACGGTTAAAAGGTATTCCCGATACAATATCGCGCCATGAATGATTATTAATCATGACAGCTAAAAGTTTCTGATATAAGAATAGCTCAGGGTGTTTTTTAATCAATTCGCCCGAATGAAAAATCACCTCCTCTTCCTGCAAAGGTGGAATCAGCTCTCTTTCTGCTGCATAATCGCGAATTAAATCTCGAATTTGCTTCAGTTTTTCTGGTGTCTGAGGTAAGCTATTACCTAAACCCTCTGATCGATTATCTTTTCTTAATATCATGTTACAAATAGCTAAATTATACTATTAATATAGTGCCTAAAGTATTTAAAGTGCCTTGAATACTTATAAGTTATACAACTAATTAACTTTAAGTACTCATAAATATTCTAAGTACTTATAAACCCTTAACGTAATTCATACTCCACTTCGACTACGCTCAGTGAACACTTATACTCTTTTAACTCCAAGTACTCATAAATACTTTAAGTACTTATCATCTCTATATACGTTTATCCGTATGCTCCGAATCCAAAAAAGGAATGTTTCTTGGCAAATCGGTAAACAAAACTCTTTTCAGGAATTTCTTTTCCTGGTATATGATGCCCTGCGCATGGTCTCATCTGACTCAATTCTTGAAAACTGGCATTCCTATTCGATGAATCATAGGCTCCTGAATCTTTCAAAATCGTATTTAAATACTCTGGATCATCTAATAAAATACAGCCCTGAGTCTTATCATTGATACGCGTACGCATGCTTCTCAAAAATTCAGAATTCTCTATCGTTTGATCTAAATTTTTACCATCACCGATTTTCTCTTTGGCAAACTGAATAGGTGGGCAGAATTCGATATCGCCAAATGGATTAATATGGTGACTCAAGCCTATAGCTCCTGGACATAAAGCTTTTCCATCTCCATCCCAGTAGGTATCGATAATCATCAGCGGTGCTTTAACACGAATATCAACCATGAACTGACGTAATTCTAAAATTTCCTCTTCTGAAAGAGCTAAGTCGGTTGTTGGACGTGCTCCCACTGGTCTATAAATATAGTACCACAGGTAATGAACACCCTTTTCAATACAGGCATTTATAAAATCTTCGCTAACTAATTCCTTGAAATTTGACTTACAAACCGAGGTTGCAACACCCGTAAATAGCTTGTTGTTCACCGAAGCTTCGATTCCTTTCATGGTTCTTCCATAAACATCGTTGGCCCCACGGCGAACATCACTCACATCCTTTAAGCCTTCCACACTAACCAATGGTGATACATTTCCCAACTGACGCATGCGCTGAGCATATTCACCGGACAGTAGCGTTCCATTGGTAAAGAGCTGGAAATAGCAATCAGAGTGCTTTTCCATCACATCGAATAAATGTGGGTACATGAGTGGCTCTCCTCCCAGTAGTCCGAAGAAATAGGAACCTTTCTTCTTTCCTGATTCTATCACATTATTAAGTGTATCAACATCCATTCCTTTAGATTTATTGTTGATACTAACCCAACAGCCTTGGCAGTTCAAATTACAATTATCGGTTAATGAAATCATTAAAAAAGCAGGAAATAACTCACCCTTCTTCAATCGTTTCTTATGCTTTGCCACAGTGCACATGCCTTTCCAACCAAGGTTGTAGGCTATCTTCCATAGTAATCGGAAGTCCACTTGACGCATTATTCTATTTCCTAATTTTAAAATCATATTTTCTTTATATAATAAGATGATTTTTGAAACAATTTCATCCTAATGTTTACACTCAAGCCGTTTAGGCTCCTACTTTCTCCTACAGTCGAGAAAGTAGGCAAAGAGTCCGCCGACTACAGCACTCGCTTACCCACATGCGATTTGAATCCTAAACGGCAAAAACTCCCTTCGGTCAAACAACTTGCCGTTTTCAACGGCTTCTTCATCGTGTGGGTCCCAAGCTGCGTTGCTGATGTCGGAGTGTAGCGCGTTTAATAATCTTGCAAAATAAAAAAGCCCAAACTTCATTGATATCGCATTTTATAGCTCATTCTAAGTTTTATTTAAGACGAAATAGAGTTTGATATGAACTCTCACATCTAGCACCTTAAGGTCTATAATAAATTTTAACAGCAACAGCTCTTGTCCGATCCTTCATCTTTACAAGCACAATCTTTATCCTCGTCGGTTTTACAATCACAGTCGCAATCGCAAGTACCCTCTTTCTTCTCTTCCTTTTCAGCACCGGAACAACAGGCTCTTTTTTCTTCCTCAGCCATTTTCAGTTGTTCTTTTTTCAGAAGTGAAACTTTAAGATTGCTTCTTCGTGCACTTAAAACAGAATACACATCGTCGTTCTGAATTTGCTCCAACACATTATCTCCCGATAACATCTCACCTTCACCTCCATCAATAGGACTTTCCTGATGCTTAGGGAAAATAATGGCATTCTGCGGGCAAACACGTGCACATGCCGGGCACATATCCTTACAGTTGGCCGATGCCGAAACCACTACGCTTCCATCATCTTCGACAGAATAAACACTAAACAGGCAAAAGTTCAGACATTTTCGACAGCCATTACAACGCTCATAATCGATAACCGGATACCAAGGTTTCCATTCATCGGCATACTTAATTTTTAAGGCTTTAGGGTTATCGGTTTTTACGGATTCGACCAACTTGTTACCGTCCTCATCGTCGATATGATAATATTCGATTTTATTCACCTTCGGCTTCTTACCGCTATTTTCAATCAGATTTTGCATAGCACGAGACTGGCATCCAAAAACAAGAGCATCTTCTGCCGCAAATAAGCTTTCTAAAGCTTCAGGCGTTTTAAGTACACTCCCACACATATCTTCGATATAAGTATAACCGATATTCTTTTCCTCCAGACTTCGAATCAATCTTTCTACAGACTTCTTCTCAATCTTTCCATCTTTCTCACAAGCACAAATAAATATTTTCTTAGTCATATTCTGAAAATTAAATAATTAGACTTGAGAAGTGAGATAGAATCTCATTTCTCACATCTTATTTCTTAAACCAATAGCGTCCTAGATAAATTGGCGCTTCGCCCAAAGGAGCTTGCAAGCTCATAAACTTTGTGAATAAACCCGACTTCATTTTTTGGCTTGATCCAAAAAACGAAGCAAAAAAAATCAAGGCTGCTTTTTAAATATCTTTCTTATTTGCCTCATGCTTAAGTGCGGCCGGGTGATTTTCGAACAAAGTTCTCAACTTCCCGGTCTTACTAAAGCTTTCGTAAAACGAAAAACATTAAAAAAAGAGGCCCTATTACAAGGCGCTTAAAAAGACCTCCTCAATATTAACAATAGTTATATACGCCTAATAACTAGACACAGATCATTTATAAAATGTTTATGACGCTATTGATCATAGACCTATCCTTGAGATTTTATATTATAAGCCAGTAAAACATTACCATGACGAATGTACAAGATACCTTTATTAATAACAGGTTGAGCAAAATGCTCCTTTGTACCTTTCTTTACTCTAAACTGGCTAATGATTTCCATCTTAGGCTCGGTTTTAACCAAAGCTACTTTTCCTTGCTCATTATAACAGTACAACAAACCGTTCGCAGCAATCGTTGCACCACGACCAAACTTTAAGCTATCGACCATTTCTCCTGAATTGCTATCAATAGCTTTCCATTTCTTTTTACGAAAGCCTGATGCAAAAATTCTATCCTTAATTTTCACAGCACCGCCCATATAGTTATCAAACTTTTTATTTCGCCATATTTCCGAAATCTGACTACCCTCATTAGAAACCTGGAGCTTTACAGCACCGTTACCACATCCGGTAACGTAGTATAAATAACCGTCCTCGTAAATTGGTGTATTGCCATGCACATCGCCAATTTTTTCTTGTGGATGCGACCAAAGAAGTTCTCCCGTTTTCGATTCTAAACCCAATAGGGCATTATCAGAAAAAGTAACTAAAACATTTCGTGTTGGAAACTTTAACAACATTGGAGAACAGTAAGCTGATAACTCGCCAAACACTTTATTTGTCCACTTGGTTTCGCCTGTAAAACGATCTAAGGCAACAACATTATGCTCTTCTCCTCCTGGTGAACAAAAAACCATATCACCATCAATTTCAAGAGACTGAGAATAACCAAAGTGATTATTTTTCCCTTTGAATTTTTCAATCATATTCAAGCTCCATTTCTTATCTCCCGTTTCTTTATCGATACAAGCAATATCACCCATACTCGAAGCAACGTAGATTAAATTGTCGACTACAGTTGGAGCAGATCGACTTCCATTGAAATTCTTTGTCCAATCTTTCCCAAATTCCGTTTTCCAAAGTATTTTTCCTTGTAAATCTAAAGCAAGAAGGTAAGCCAGACTATCAATTTCACCATTCACGAAAATCTTATCATCGGTCATAACAGGTGATCCATATCCATTACCAACACCTTCGCATTCCCAGACTAAAGCAGGTCCATCAGTGGGCCATTTTTCTAATAAATTAGATTCATTATATACACCTGTTCTATTCTCCCCACGCCATTGGCTAAGCTCCTTTTTCTTTGTGTTACATGAGAAAAATAGGATGAGACAAATGAGTAAGCTTAAATTTTTCATTCTTCGTTTTATTAATTGATTTATGTTGGTTGTTCTTTATTAAAATATGCTGCTTAATTTCTTATTCATCCTTCAAGCTTGATATCAAATTCTGTTTCAAGGCAAACTTTGCCGGGATATAAATCGATAACAATGCAAAAACAAAAATGGCAAGTGTTACCTGCAATACAAATCCCACAGGCATACTAAAGGCATCGGAAAATAAAGAGGGTAACATGCCTACAATTGCAGCAAAGGCACCACTCAATAAGCCTACGATCAATAAAAACAGATTCTCAATCATGATCAGTCTGAAAATGCTTTTTTGCTGAAAGCCTAAAGCTTTTAAAAGAGCCAGCTCCTTTTTACGCTCAAGCATATTTCTAAGTAAAACGATTCCTAAACCTAGTGTTCCTATCATCACACCCAAAGCACCCAATAGCATGAACATGTTTAGATAAGTATTCTCAACAGAATAAAAGGCTGCCAATCGCTCACTTGCTTTTTGAACCTTAGGTCCATGGTCTTGTAGCTGATCTTCAATCGTCGAAACAAAAGCTTCGTTTTTTCCATCGGCTAAAATCAAGTTTGAACCACTTACCGATGGGTAATGTGCTTGAAAATTTTTATCTGAAATCAGAATATTCCCTTGAAAGATGGAGTTGTTCAGTCCTCCTATCAGAAGCAATTTGATTGTCTTGCCAAATTCATTTTTATACAAAAGCGTATCGCCTACTGCTTTTTTAAGCCCCCAAAGGATGACGGTTTGATCTGCTATTGCTGGAATCACATCGGCACCAAAGTCTTTGTTCAAAGCTAACCAAGGATGATCTTGATCTACTGTTTCCTCTAAAGTTGCAAAAGAAAAAGCGGCACGCTTATCAAATGTATCAGGCTTAAAGCCCAAAACCCGTGGTCTCTGAACTTGATTCAGGTTTAAACAACTCGCATCGTCACCAGCCAAGCTTCTGAACTGTACAAAATCGACCTCATCGATAATTGAATCTCCTGATAAGCCAAGCTTTTCTTTTCCCTCATCGGAACTGATATCATGCAAAACAGGTAAGGTGGTTTCTATCCAATATTTATATGCTCCTGTTCCCGATTGATAAGAATCTTCGGCACCTGCAAAGGTTTTACGATTGGCTCCGGTTATCATCACAGAGAAACAACCTAAGGCTAAAAGCACAATTATAGTCAGACTTCGTCCTTTATTTCTTGCAGCATTCTTTATGGCCAATTCAACAAGAGATGGGACTGTACTCGCATTTTTATCATCCTTAAGGATTAAAAAATAATAGAAAGCCGCAAAACAAGCTATCATCAACATACCACCCGAGGACATTAATAGTTCGGCATTCAAAATTTCAGCACTAGCAAAAGCATAGGCTGTAATCAAAACAGAAATCAAGAACATGAATATGGCAACGAGAAGAGATAGGCTTTTCTTCTTTTTTGAATTCGTAGCAGACTGCGTTTTTTGAATTAAGCCAACGACCGATTTCTTCAAATTCTTTTTACACACAAAATAGATAGAAAGCAGAGCGATCAGCATTCCCGTAACAGCTCCTACAATTAAAGTTTGAGCTTGAACATGCAGTTGAATCATATTGGTACGGACGACATCCTGCCAAACATAATTCAATCCCCAAATAATCGCTTGATTGTAGGCTATACCAATTACACTTCCCAAAAGTCCACCCAGAATTACTGTCGGTAGAGATTCCAAAAAGCGGATCTTTAATATCTTTCTATCACTAAAACCCAAACCTTTTAAAATTCCCGTTTCCTGATTTCTATTTTCTAGGTTTAATGCATAAATCAACAGGGTGAGTAGAATACCTGCTGCAATAATGAAGAAACTTAAGCTAAGAAATAACTCTCCAAAATCAACCATATTATTGGCCGCATTCTCACCCTGATTTCGTACAGAAATAAAACTCAAGTTGAGCATTGAAGGGTGTAAGCGTTCTAGTACTTGTTCTTCTATTTCAAGAGCAGACCGTTTTTCTTTATGGAATCGAAATGCCGTGTATTGTCCATATTTATTGCTCCACATGTTTAGAGCACTCGACATACCAATCATTGCCTTAGGTGTACCCTTGTATTTCTTCCAATAGGCCTCATCCTTATCACGAATCTTCGTAAAATCAATTGGAATACCCGCATCCCAATCGTTACAAGAACCTGCTTTGGACAAACCAGGGAATGAAGGCATCATAGCCCTATCCAGTTTCTTGGTTTTTTCTGAAAAGATTGCCGAAATGAGAAAGCTTCTGCTCTCTTCTTCCAAAGAACGTAAAGCACCAATCACGAAATAGTCCATACTCAAACTATCGCCCACCTTCAATTTTAAATCCTTTGCTAACCAAGAACTAATCTGAATTCGACCATTACGAATATCAGAAAACATATCTTCTTTCTCTATAGCCGTTACAAATGAATAAGGTGTTTTGCCTGATTTTGATTCAATGCTGTTTACAAAATAACTCAACAAAGCATCCTTAGGCAAAGTCATTTTCTGAATTTCTGCCGCAATGGGTTCATCAATAAAAATTCGATCAGAACTCAACTCATAAGCCGCTTGTTTTTTCAGTTCTTTAAATTGTAAACCCGCATCAGCTAGTTTCCAGTTTTCTGCAAGACTTTTATTCAAATTTATTTCGCTCAGTTGATCTTTACCACCACTTGCGAGCAATAAATTCGCTTTGTCTTGCAATTCCATCTCTTCGGATAGAAATTCTCTAGATATGAAAATATTGTAAGGCGCCACCTGATTACTTCTCAAACTGAAGCGTCCCAGTTGATTATTCCCCAGCACGGCACTTATCCTTAATCGAAGCGCTATAGCCTGATCCTCATCAGAAACAAAGGGTGCATTAACAGGTACTAGATTTGCTTTTTCTACTCGAAGCAAAAATTCATCGCCTACAGTCAAAGCCAATTTCTCAGCAAGGTTTTCGCTTATCCCTACCTCATCCTTTTTCAATTGAGGCTGAGATTCTGCTGACAAGTGGGAGAAGGTCTGGTCGATACCATAAACCTGCACGCCATTAACACGAGTTTGCGATTCTGACTCAATAGCCAAGCCTTTTACACTTAAAATGGGCGACACTTTTATTCCCAGATCACTGGCAATATCTTGAGCCAATTCTGCTCGAACAAATCGATCTCCCGTTGGCATGGCATATTCAGTTTCACCCAATCGCATGTCCAATAAGCTATGCAAACTACTTTTTACCGAATCGCCAATAATTAGGGCTCCTGTCAAAACAGCAGTACTAATAATCGTTCCCAATAAAACAGCCAAATGCTGCTTCCTGAAAAACCAAAGACTCTTTAATATATATTGATAGATGCTCATATTCTAGTTATGGATTTCTTGAATCTGCCCCTTTTCGATTCGACAAATTCGATTCATATACTGAGCTAAATCCCGAGAGTGGGTCACAACAATCATGGTCACAGCTTGCTCTTCGTTGATTCTCACAAATAGCTTTGCCAACTGATCGGCACTTTCTTTATCCAATGATCCCGTAGGCTCATCAGCTAAAATTAATTTGGGCTGATGAATTAAGGCTCTCACAACTGCGGCACGCTGACACTCTCCTCCCGACATTTGTCCAGGGCGTTGATGAATTTGATTCGACAAACCCACAAAATCCAATAAATCCAAAGCTCTTTTCTCTGCTTCTTTCTTAACAGCCTTATCTTTTTCTGGAAGATATGGCAACAAAACATTCTCTAGCAAACTCAACTGAGGCAATAAATGATGCGATTGAAAAACAAATCCGATTTTCTGATTTCGAAATTGAGCCAACTGATTTGAATCGTAGTTTGAAATTTCTTCACCATCAAACTTAACCGTTCCAGAATTTGGCAAATCAAGTGAACTCATCACATTTAGCAAGGTACTTTTACCGGAACCCGACGGCCCCAAAATTGCCATACGCTCACCAGCTTCTACTTCAAGCGATAATTCATCAAGTACTGTTCTTCGAATAGTCGATTCAGGTACTTCGTAATATTTTGTGATATTTTCGAGTTTCAACATCTCTTCTGTCTTATAATTCAAATTCTATTTCTTTCCGAAGGCGTAAATTCGCCCATCCATAGCCGTTACAACAATCATATTTTCAACCACAGCTGGCGTCGATATTATGGCTCGTCCTATTTCGTAAGACCAAACCTTTACTCCTGTATTCAAATCCAGTTGATAAATTCGTCCATCACCCGAGGCAATCAAAACCGATTTTTTAGTGATGACTGGTGAACCTTCAATTTTTCCTTTGGTTTTGAATTTCCAAATGAGATCACCTGTTTTCTTATTATAGCAATACACCACTCTGTTCTCAGCGCCAATAATCACCTTATCCTCATTCACCGATGGCGAACCTAAAAAGGAAATCCCTCCCTCTTTTTGCCAAAGCATTTTTTTAGCTTTTAGATCAGCACAATAAAAAAGGCCATCGTAATTTCCAAAGTATGCTTTTTGCCCATCAAGAGCTGTAGATGATGCAATATATGATCCCGCATTAAGCGTATCCCTAACTTGCCCTGTTTTCACATTAACCTGATGGATGAAGCCATCGCAACCACCGAATACAGCAATTTTCCCATCACAAGCTGGAGCTCCATTGATATAATTACTCGATTCGTACTTCCACAAACCTTTCCCAGTTTTGGCATCCACACAATGCAAGAAGTAATCGTAGCTACCAAAAAGCAAACGCTTCTTTTTTTCTTCTGATGAGTAAAACCATGATGCCGAACCTGAGATTTGGCCTTCGGTCGTGTACTCCCATTTCTTTTCACCTGAACTGGCATTCAAACAAAAGAACTTTCCCTCAAGAGATCCGAAGTAGATGTTGCCATCCAAATATAAAGGTGCCGCCTCTACAGAGGTTTCAGCCGCGAATGTCCATTTCAACTCTCCTTCTCGCGAAATGGCATACAGCTTCCCATCATTTGATCCTACGAAAATAGTTCCGTTGCTGATGATAGGTGAAGACTTAATCGCGTCTCCTGTTTTATAAGTCCAAAGCAACTTTGGTGACTTAGGCACCTCAGCATTGGTACAGCCCTTCAATTCCGAATTGCCGCGAAAAGACAGCCAGTTAGACTGGTTTTGAGCTGTGCTAACAAAACTTATACTGATGAATATTAAGATGATTAGGTGTTTCATATTTCGATTCAATTTCATTCAAAGAGTTCATTTAGGTAGATATTGAGATCAACGCTCTTTACAGTACTCCTTGATTTTTATCTGTTGTGTCAATAACAATCGTTTTTGCCCAAATATCACCTAATCTTTGGTTTAGTTTTGTATTCTTAATTAATAGGATACCTATTAATCCAAACACCCAAAGATCAAGTATCGCGAGCAAATGTCTTTTTACAGATTGCCCAAATGTAATTCTGTCATCATTATAATTAATTGCTGAAATAGCTCTCAAATCCGACATATAATTACCTAGTGTCACACCAAATATTTGTTCCATTCCTATTGTTAGGAAAGTCCAAAATAAAATTACGATCAAAAAAGGATACCCTGTCAAAGTATATCCTCCTTCAATAGGTTCTCCGTAGAAATAAAACATACCAAATGTAAAAATTGATACCATGCCGTAGTCTATTAAACCTGCTGATATTCTCTTTCCTAAATTTGCTTTTGTTTTTAGCTCTAATCTTGATTCCATAATTCGGCTTTATAATTGTTGGCAACTATCCTGAATTACTCCTACTTCAAAGCCAAAGCTCCCGTAGGACAAGCTTCAGCACATTTTTGTGCCGTTTGAGTCAAAGCAAGACTGATGTTTTGATTAAATGGCACTGCCATTTCCACATCAAAACCTCGACCAATAAATGTCACGCCTGTTAATTCATTGTTCTTTTGAGCAATCTCCACGCACAAGCCACACTTAATACATTTCTCTGGTTCGTATACGATACTTTCGTGATTAAAATGTTTCTTTAAAGACTCTCTATCTCCCATCAAGAATTTTCTTCGATCTGCTTGATAGGTTTCAGAACAATCCCTCAATCTACAGTTATCTATCTTACGACAATCGCAATGCAAACACCTTGACGCTTCAGACATAGCATCTGTACTACTTGCAATTTCCTTTCGCTTGCCTTCAACTGATTCCTTCAGGTATTCCAAGGCTTCGGCCTGACGCAGAACACCAAATCGAGAGTTGAATTTTCGTTTCGTCACCTCAGGCTCTTGACCTTCCAAGAATAAGTTGACAGCATGTGCAGCCTCTTTACCTTGAGTCAAAGCTTTTACAGCCATTTTTTGGAGTCGAAGCACACTACCACATGCGAATACATTTGCCAAATTTGTTCTAAAAGCCTTCTTTTCTCCCTTGAGTTCAAGATTTAAAGATTTAATTTCATCGGTAATCTCACCTGAAGCCAGTATGACCGCATCATATTCCTTACGAATATTCTCAAGGTTATCGCTCGTTATTACAGAATTCAGCTTAATATCTAAGCCTAATTTTTGAAGGATAGCCTTTTCAGAATCCAAAACCTCTTGTGGCATTTTTCCTTCTGCAATAGCAGTTTGAAGCGTTCCACCCACAAGCGATTCTTTCTCGAATAAACTACATCTATGACCTGCTTTTAAAATATGGAAACTTGCCGCTAATCCAGCAGCTCCTGAACCAATGACTGCAACTTTTTTCCCACTTGATGGTTTCACATTAGGCAGAAAATTGTTTTCTAATTCTTCAGCTACAGTTCTTTTTAGAACACAAATGGAAACCGCTTCGTCCACATCTTTTCTTCGACAAACTTTCTCGCAGGGAGCCGAACAGATATAGCCCAAAATATGTGGCAAGGCAATTTCTTCCTTCACAATATGAATAGCCTCATCGAATTTTCCCTCAGCGATAAAACGATTCATTTTTGGGATATTCATAAAAGCAGGACAAGCCACACGACATGGCGCTTCACAGTCACCAACATGATCGCTCAATAAAAGTTCCACGGCTTCTTTTCTGGCATCAAACACCTCAGCATCCTCACTTGCCAATTCCATTCCTTCAACAACTTTTGTTGCACAAGATGGCATCATCTTTCCAGATTTGACATCTTTCACCATACAAACCATACAAGTAGGATGATTTGAACAGCCATCCAGGTAACACATGGAAGGAATGTGAATACCTACTGATTCCGCAGCTTTTAAAACCGAGGTTCCTGTAGATACTTCAATATCTTTATTATCAATTCTTAATTTTACCATAATCTATATCAATCAGATTACTGATTTTAAACTGAACACTTTTTTAACGTATAACAACGGCATCAACTGGACAAATTTGTCTGCAAATGTCACATTTAATGCAAAGTTCATTATCAACTTTGTGCAACTCATAAGGCTTTGCCTCAATCGCATCTACCGGACAACGCTGTGCACATTTGGTACAGCCCGTACAATCTTCTTCTATTTCATATGAAATTAGATCTTCACACTTACCTGCCGGACAAGTTCCCTTGATGTGAGCTTCGTATTCGTGTCTGAAATATTTTAAGGTTGATAGAACTGGATTTGGAGCTGTTTGCCCTAAACCACAAATACTCCCTTTTTTCGTATTGATTGCCAATTTCTCAAGCAAGTCCAGATCCTCAAGCTTTCCTTTTCCTGATTTGATCTTATCCAGAATTTCGAGCATTCGACGTGTTCCGATTCTACAAAATGTACATCGTCCACAAGATTCTTCCTGAGTAAAGGATAAGAAATAACGGGCAATGTCAACCATACAATCCGATTCATCGAGAACAATTAATCCTCCAGATCCCATCATAGCACCAACTTCTTTCAAAGAATCAAAATCGATGGTTGTATCAGCCATATCAGCTGGAATACAACCTCCCGAAGGCCCTCCAATTTGTACCGCTTTAAATTTCTTACCATCTGCAATGCCTCCACCAATTTCTTCAACAATTTGGCGAATGCTAATTCCCATAGGCACCTCAATTAAACCACCTCGTTTAATTTTTCCAGCTAAAGCAAATACTTTTGTTCCTTTACTTTTATCGGTTCCAATTTCATTGAATTTATCTGATCCATTTTTCAGAATCCAAGGCACAAGCGAAAAACTTTCGGTATTGTTTATCAATGTGGGTTGATTCCAAAGCCCTTTTTCAGCCGGGTAAGGTGGACGCAATTGTGGAATGCCTCTTTTCCCTTCTATGGATGCAATCAGTGCCGTTTCTTCACCACAAACAAAGGCTCCTGCTCCTTCGAAAATTTCCATATCGAAAGAAAAATCGGAACCCAATATGTTTTGACCCAAAATACCTTTTTCTCTGCAGATTTTAATCCCTTCCCGAATTCTCTCGACAGCTAGTGGATACTCTGCACGAATATACAAGCGTCCTTCATTTGCTCCAACAGCATAGGCCGCAATTATAATCCCTTCAATAACTCGAAAAGGATAAGACTCCAAGAGCATTCTATCCATAAAAGCACCCGGGTCACCCTCATCGCCATTACAGATAATATACTTTTGATCTGACTGAGCTTGCTGAACCAAACGCCATTTTATAGCAGATGGAAAACCAGCTCCTCCACGGCCTTTCAGTCCACTATTTTCAATCTCATCAATAATCTGATCAGGACTTAGTTCTTTCAAACATTTTTCAAGAGCTATAAAACCCTCTTTCGATTTATATTCGTCAAAATCTGAAGGTCGAATTTCGCCTCTATGTTCTGTGGCAATATTCATCTGTCCCTTCAAAAACTCAGCAATTGGGGTATCCTCTTCTCTTACACTATAATGATCTGATGATTGAGGCAGATCACTGAAAGTTAAATTCTCAGCATAATTATAGAACCGACTTTTAAACCGATTTATCAAGCCATCAGACTTAAAATGTTTTTGAATAATATCTCCAACATCTTCAGATTTCAGTTTGGTATAATAAACCGCATCTTCACCTGGTTTGTGAATCTCCATCATAGGAACCTGATTGCAAACGCCAACACAGCCAACTTGCTTCACATCCACATTAATTCCACTACTGTCCAAGGTATCTTCCAAAGCTTCTTTCACGCCAGAGCTACCGCTGGCTATACAACAAGAACCTAATCCGATACGTATTTCACCTTGAGGTAAACCTTTTTCAGAAAGGGTTCTTACTTTTTCCTCTTCCTTATTTCCAACCTTCGACAGAAAATCTTCCATTACATCTTTTACGGTTCCTGTCTCTACATGTCCATAAGTCACATCATCGATCTGAACAACAGGAGCAAGCGTACAACACCCCAAACAGGCTACTTCTTCAAGTGTAAATTTCTTATCAGCATTTGTATCCTTACCATCGGCCAATTTTAATTCCCGACGAAAAGCATCGAAAACCTGTCCCGCACCTTTCACATGACATGCCGTTCCAACACAAACTCGGACGATATGTTCACCAACTGGCTGATGGCGAAATTGAGAGTAAAAAGTTGAGATTCCAGATATTTGTGCCTGTGTAATCTCAGTGATTTCACAAACTCGTATTAAAGCCTCCTCAGGTAAATAATTCAGCTCAGCTTGAATCGCTTGCAAAATAG